>Ga0209727_1001281_pt1 | contig 21333 bp, 28 predicted proteins | sample RifGroC1_FD_183995 | JGI IMG/M metagenome (GOLD analysis project Ga0209727, IMG submission 183995) | Groundwater microbial communities from Rifle, Colorado, USA - Groundwater C1 (SPAdes) (version 2) | ecosystem: Environmental > Aquatic > Deep subsurface > Groundwater | place: Rifle, Colorado...
GTTTTTCACCCCAATCTCCGGCAACATACCCATAGCCAATTTCCCCCAAAAACCCACTCCCAATCTAATTCTCGAAGATCCGGACCAACGCTGGTCCAATAAGTCGTACTCCTCCAGCCAATAAGTTCTCTCTACCTCATCTTTGTCAAGTAATTCGTCCACCATTTTCAACACATACCTCACCCTCTCGGTCAAAATCTCAGCTATCACCAAAAAACGCACTATCTCCCACACTTCTCCCTTATCTGTGTTACTTTCTTCGTAAACAACATTCAAACTCACTCCCGAATCAATATCTCTATCATCTGGCACCGCTCGAAAGTCTATCCTCGTACCACTCCCTTCCAACAAACATACCGCGGAATCTTTATGCCCTTCTCCAACAAACCTTTCAAGCTCTGTCCAGGTAGGTTCTTCCATCTCTAAGATCCTATCATAAACTCCACCACATCGCCGTCGGCCATGACGTAATCCCGGCCCTCCATTCGCAACTTGCCGTTCTCCGCAACCCCTTTCCAACCGCCATACCGGAGAAAGTCTTCATAACTGGTCACCCTTGCTTTAATAAATTTCTTGGTAAAATCGGTGTGAATCACCCCCGCCGCCGCCGGGGCCTTCATCCCCTTATCAATCGTCCAGGCTCTCGCCTCAATTTCCCCGGCTGTCAAAAAACTGATCTTTCCGAGCGTCTCGTACGCCTTCCGAATCAGCTTATCCAAACCCGATTCCTTTATCCCCAACTCCTCCATATATGCTTTAGCATCGGTTTCGGCCAACATTGACAACTCAGCCTCGATTTTAGCGCTAATGATCACCTCATCTCCGAAGTACTCCCGTAACCGCGGGTCGTTCTCCCCCACGTTCAACACCTTGATCTCTTTCTTCATTGTCAAAAGAAACAGATCGGCCGCTAATTCCCTTTCCTCATTTGTCAGCAAAATTTCCCGAGCCGGTTTGCCGACGTTTAACCCCTCATACAACTTATCTACCACCTCTTTTTTCTTCTCCATCCCCTTCTCCCGCAGGGTCTTACCTTCCTTCGCCCTCAAGACTGTTTCCAAATCTTTAAGAATCAATTCCGACGCCACCACTTCGTAATCCGATTTCGGGTCGACACTGCCCTCCTTGACCACTTCGCTGTCGGCAAAATCCCGCAGGACCTGGACAATCACATCGACTTCGCGAATATAAGACAAAAATTTATTGCCGAGGCCTGCTCCCGTTGCCGCCCCCGCCACCAGGCCGGCGATATCGACAAATTCCACCGTCGCCTGGACGATTTTATTGGTCCGCACGACCCCGGCCAACTTGGCCAATCGGCCGTCCGGTACCTCCACCACCCCGACATTCGGTTCGATCGTCGCAAACGGATAATTAGCTACCAACGCCTGCTGGCGCTTCAACAGCGCGTTAAACAGAGTGGACTTCCCCACATTCGGTAAACCGACAATTCCTACTTTCAGTGCCATATCCCACCTTTTTACTAAACTCCGGTAAGTTTCCAATAACTTCAACTTCCCCGGCGTCTTTAATAATAACTTTCTCGATTATATCCTGAACCACTCTTTTTCGATCCTCAAATCCCAATTCTGTTAGAACTTCTTTGGCATATCCACACAGGATATCAATCTCGGACGAACTCAACATTTTGTCAGTTTTAGATTTCTGCTCCACCTCACACAGCACTGATAGATGGGCTTGCTTCTTAAGTTTTAGCTCATTTACAAGCGAGCTAAATTGCTCAAAGTCCAGAACTCCAGATCCATAAGCCCTTGCGTACCGCTTTTCTTCTTCCGCTATTCCGTCTATTTTCATCTGAACCACTTCTACCTCTTTTTGACCACCATTAACCTCCTGATTTTTCATACCAATCCACCTAACTGCTTGGCTTTTTAAGGCCACCGGGTCAGTTAAAAAAGTTTTCAACTTCATCCAAAGCATCCCATCCAATAGGTTTGAGTTCACCCCCCTGACCTTACACTTTGATTCCACCGGAAACTTGTAAATCCTTTGGGCACAACGATAATAGTGGTGGCCATTGCTATTGCACCCGTCTCCCACTCTCTTGGTTCCGCATTCACAATAAACCAGTCCAGATAAAAGATAATCCTGTTTTCTATTCTTAGTCGCGTACTTCTGGTTATTAGATAATACTCGCTGAACTTTATCAAATAACCAATCTTCCTCAATCACCTTAGGTACCGGAAATGAAATCCATTCCTCTCTCGGCCTCACCCTGCGACTTGTTCTTTTCACTTTCTTGTACTTGGTTTTATTCTTTGGGTTCTTGGCAACTATCGCCTCCAACTTGTTGTAAAAAACCTTCCCAATGACATAAGTTTCATTTCTCAGCAGTCTACAGAGAGGGCCACTCGTCCAGATTTTTTGCCTCGCTCTTTTGGGCAGTATCCCGGCGTCATAAAGTCTTTTTCTGACATCCCTTAGTGATATTCTCTCAACTCCCACCCACTTATAGATCATTCTTACAACGGCAGCTTCTTCCTCGTTGATGACTATGCTAGCCGCAGTAGTTGTAGTCTTCGGTAGATAGGTATACCCGTAGGGAGCCTGTCCGTTTATCAGTACTCCATTTCTTGCCTTATACAGCTTTCCTCTTCTAAATCGTTCGGCGATCTTTACCCTCTCATACTCATGAAAAACACCCTGCATAGCCTGCAGGACCCTCTCCTCTGCTGTTACAGCATCTATGTCGTGTAAAGTTACAAATTTAATTCCCCTATTGGTTATTTCCTCAATTATTACTTCCTGATACGCAAACACACGAGACAATCTTCCCCTGTCGTAAACATACAAAACCTCAAACTTACTCTCCTGCGCCGCATCTCGCATTCTGTCCAAACTGGGCCGTTGTAACAACTCTCCGGTCCAACCATCATCCGTGTAGACGTTATCATCACCGATAAGGTTTCCGTCGGCCTCGATTCTAGCTTTTATCTCTGATACTTGAGACTCGATTGTTTCTGCCTCCTCTTGTCTCGAGGTCGAAACCCTAGCATACAGTCCTGCACTGAGCCCAGTTATCTTATCCATTATGTTTTTCTTTCTCTTGTAAGACTTTCGTAAACGCCTTTTTGTTTATCCGCCAGACTCTTCCAAACTTGATCGCTGGTAGCTTTCCCAATCGACACATTCGGTAAACAGTTATTAACTCCACTTTCATCATTCCCGCAATCTCCTCTGGTGTTAAGTATTGCTCCGTTTCCCTCATAACTATCACTGTACTTTAATGTACTTAGTTTATCAAGTCTTATTCGTTTTCTGGCTAGTTCAAAGATTCTGTTGTAGGCACTATTCACTCCCGTGCAGTTCTTTGTCTCTTGATAAACGAACTTCAAATGAATAGGGGCAATCCGTTTCATTTGGTTTGTCGGTTACTATTCCATAATTTGCGTGCAGCCATATCCCGGTCGATCCATTCAAGGTCACTCGCATCTGTCCCCGTAAATCGAAGCTCCTTAACAATTGCCTCATACTCCTCACTAGAGCGGAGAAGAAGAGTATTAACCTTATAAGAACCTATATCTGATATAACGGAGGATTTTGTGGCTGAAGTCAACCTCGTATTCCGCAAATCTGCGTTTTTCGACAGCATTTTTGCGTATTCAGAACGCACTTCTGCGGTTACTTCTTGTAAATAAGGGGCGATCTTCTTTTGTTTAAATGCATTCTTGGGGATATACCGGTCAAAGCCGATGACTTCTACACGGTCGTCATTCCTCATTTTTAAAAACCCCTTCTTTATAAGTGACTTAAAGTTTCTCCCCGTTTTGTCAATTTTCCAACCCAGCCCATCACCCAACTTTTCGTTAGTTAATCTGGGGAATGTCCCAAACTTACCAATGTGTTTATCGTCAAAATCAGCCAAGTGAATCGCATACTCGTAAAATATAAACTCTTCATCGGTAAGATGTTTCTCTTTTAGCAGGGTGAACTTGTCTCTATATGAAGCCAATATTCCGTAGTTCATTTTTCAACAAATGCCGAGTAAGCGATCATCAAATCAGCTTTATTTGAATAAAACCCACCGTTCCAACCACCACCCACATATGACACCTTGAGAAAAGCGTAAAACTGACTTGGAATTAGCTTCAACTTTCTGGAAAATTTGTTTTGAGATTTGATTTGCACCCTCTTAACCGTCCGTCGATCAGGCGAACTATTGTTATACAAAATTAGGTAGAATCCTTTTGGGGTGTTACAGGACATTATTTTCGTGTTCATGCTCAAATTCGTTTGATAATTCCTTCGTCTTTTTAATCAAATCAGAGTACGCACGAACCAGACCTTCACTGTCCAACTCACTTAATGTATTTATTGGATACTGACGGTTAAGTGTCGTGAAAGAGAAAGAGATTTGAGAGACAGTCTGTAAAAAATCTCTGAGTTTAAGTAGTTTTTGAGTTGTTTCCAAGTTCATATTTTGTGTTTCTAACTAAAAAAAAGGACCCCGCGCTCATTTAAGAGTTCGAGGTCCGTTGGTTAGGACTTCTATATAAGAATATTAACAGATAACTTTGATCAAAGCAAGTGGAAATGGACCGATGTATCACCACATTGTAAGGTACTAATGTAATGTATTACGCACAATCCGTGCGTCAGCATTCACCGCAGATTCTAAGTTTGGGAGAACGCGATAAGGTAAACTTAAGAGGAAATGGCGGAAAAGGAGAATGGTTCCAAAAAAAATTACCTCAAAGTCACCAAACAGGTTCTACTTGGAATTCTGATAGGCCTGATCGCTAAGGGTTATACTCTCTACTTAAAAGCACGAGCCTGGTCTCAAGAACAAAACTTTAAGGGAAAACATGTTTCAATTAGTTTTGGTGGTGGCACTTTAAAAGCTACAATTACGGATCACCGTGATTACACAGAGGCACTTGAAAAACAGATCAAAGCACTTCAAAAAACCCACAAATCAAGAGAGGTCATAAAATATGCTCTCAAACAAGCAATTGATGGTTGTAATTTTGTTACATTCGAGGCCAAAGACAACGAGAATCGGTTTATTCAATTCTGGACCAGAAAAGGTAAATTGGATCATGACTTCCCTATGTCTAAATCCAATGGATTACGCCCCTATCGACTTGCTATTACAGGACTACTCACCAACCTTGACTTTGTTAAAAAAAGCCTCCTAGATGAGAGATTTCAAACTTTTACTAGGTATGGACGCTACTTTTGGCTTGAGAAAGAAGATAAAAACCTTTGGCGTCTTAAGGCAAAATTCGATAAGAACCTAGACCTTTGCACCAAATATACATACTTTGCCTTAAAAAACGTTCTAAAAGTCAACCCAAAAAAGATCGTCATTAAGATTGGCTAGAATGATGCTTCCGTTTATCATTATTATTTTTTGACCCTCACTCTCTCTGAAAGCTGTAGCCCCCAAGTTCTGATGTAATTATTCTCAGCATAGCAGGTCCATTTATCTTTACTTTCCACGTCGCAGTAGTCAAAACTTACATATCCACCGTTTTCAAAATAGATCTTTTCTATATAAGGGGCTGTGCAACGACCACCGCGAGAACCTCTCGTATCCCACTCTGCGTCTTCACAATCCTCGGAGATATAGTCTGCTGGGACTTTATAGCACTTATTGCCAACGCCCGAGGGACACGCATAAACATAAGTAATATAGATGAATTGGTTTTGATAGATTAACCAACCTCCAACAAAAATCCAAACTAAAAGAGAAACTAAGTAATGAATGCTTTTAAATTCCCCATCGCTTTCATCTATCTTTTTACCTAGGATAAGCCTAAAGATATTCCTGATAGTTCCCATAATCAACACAGGAAAGAGAAAGATAAGTTCTGCCATTGCGATAGTCTCCATTAAATAATTACCCATAACGTTTTAGCTACTACTTCATTCCCCTACCTTCACACTGTTTTTGATACGATGGAGTTGTCTTTACGACCTCTAGCCAATAATCCTTCATGCAGGAAAAGGTTTTACCGAAATCAGTCCCGGCGCACCTACCCAGTCCTTCACCAGATGCAATCAAATAGTTTTTTAGAAAACTCACTTCTTGTGAATTTGAAAAAAACTGACGTTGTGATTCCACCATCGAAATTAGAGATTCTTTTTCTCCCTCGTTGAGGCCAGCCAAGAAAATAATCTGATTTGTAAAAGCTAGGGCCTCATCTTCGTAACAGAATTCTGCCTGGGTCTTGTCTGATTTGATATTTCCACTTTGGACACCAGCATATCTAAAAGCATGAGATGATTCGTGAGCAAGTAAAAGAGCCGTTAAAATATCACTTTGGCTTTTATATCTCGGTGAAACAAATATAGTTAATTTGTCTTCAGATGATTTTACTGGATCAAAGACAAAAACTCCCTCTGCATCCTCTATTTCACTATCACTGGTTGCATATTTAATTTCAAGGCAATTGGAAACTCCGTAGGCAACATTTACCGGCATTCTCTGTTGTATTAAACTCAAGGCTCGAGCGAACTCAGGAAGCATGGGGTATGGCCTGTCTCTGCCACATAGCACCTCCGCAAAACCATTTTCCTCAGTTTTCGTAATTTGTTGTGCCCCCGGGGATGGCTGTTGGCTAAACACACCATACGTCCAAAAGAGTAGGAGAAGTCCTAATACAAAAAGTGATCCAAACGCAAATGGAAACCAAAATGAGAAAGTTCTTCTGGTTCCCCTATCCTTCTTTTTAGAAATCCTATCGAGAATAAAGGATAACATCGCAAAAACAAACGATGCGATTCCGACTAAAACATCTACAGCTAGGATCCAAACAAGTCTTTCCGAAGAACTGGTAATTCCAAATTTTAATATCAAGACGAAAACCAAAATCGTCATGAGCCAAACAGTCAGCATGGTCTTGGTGTTTATTAGAAATTTGTGAGATGTAGCTTTCATTACTTTGAAAAATAGATTGAACCAGCTTCTAAATATGGCGTCCTCGCCACAGACTTATTATGGCACCCTCGCCATACTTTCAGCAAGATGTCTAGTCTAACTGAGAGATTCGGCTCCAAAGTAAAGAAGATACGCAAGCAACGAAATATGTCTCAATTTGCCCTATCCCAAAAATCCGGCCTCGACCTGACCACCATAAACGAGATTGAGAATGGCAATAGAGAGCCCATGTTAAAAACAGTCTGGAGGATTGCCAACGCCCTAGGGGTGGAAATGTCAGAGATGTTTAAATAACATTTTTCTCTAGCTCCGCTTCGCCTATAAACCAGCGTTTCTGTCTTTCCTAATAATCCTTCTTAACTGCTCATCCGAGAATCCGCTCTTCTCGTCCTCAACGACGAGATCCACCCTTTCGACCATCCTATGTTTAAGTTTAAGAGCAACTTCAAGGTATCTGTATCGTGTCTGGTAGTCTGCAACCACCCTACCCGGTTCCGTTAATCCCGTCCCTATCTTTGTCGCCATTAAACCATCAGAAAGGACATCTAACAACTTTTTGTCAGTAATCCCCGACTCTTCCATCGCATCCGAAAAATCTAGTTTTCTCAAGTTCTCCCAACCTATTTGCGCAGCGCTTACACGATCTTTGCACTCATAAGAACACATCGCAGCTTCGGTCGCATTTCCGCATTTCAGATACACCTTAAGCCACGTCCGCTGCTTTAGTGTCAGGCCGTCATTCTTAGCATTTGGTTCTGTCTTCCGCATATAGATATTATTATCACACTAAGCCATCAATGACCAAGATGGTCCCCCATCCTTCTCTTAAGCCTCCTCCCCTGGTTAGCATTGATAAAGTAAACATGATTAACCCTTCCCTCAGTCGTCTCTTCATTACAGCCATTATTGCGGTAATCCCTTAAATATCTATCGATTTTACCTTTCGGAACAGAGATCGTACTATTTGTAACAAGTCCGGTCACAATTTGAGGCATATTCCCAAACATTACCTTAATTTTTCTGGATCTGGTTCTGTAACCAAACTTCTGCAATTCGGCAATCACGGCCTGGCAATAAAGATGGGCACACTCCCCCGAAAAAGTAATATCATCAACCCACATCGATAGGTTGCATGCTTTTGGAAGAATTTTCTTTATTTTTTCACAAAGAGGGATCATCAAAATATTTAACAGTGCAGCGCTAGTCACTCCACCCTGAGGTAACGACCACCGGTATGTTGTTAGGTTCGTTAATATACCGGAAACTTCTTCAGAAAATACGAAGCCCTCCCTAAATAAGCGAAAAATTCTTTTCCAACTTGTACTGGGAAAACAATCCCGGAGATCTACCGTTACGACCACGGGCTGCCCCCTATGGATCAATGCGTTCTTCTTTATATCGCTCCCCATTCTCGCTCCAACTATCTCATCTGGGAGAACTACCCCGGATAGAATTGTTTTGATAATTCTTTTTTGTATGCTCTTCAGAGCCTTGTTTGGATTTGCTATTTTCCTCTTTTTATCGCCGATCGTTTTAACGAATGGATCATAATAATCAGTTGCGTTCTTGGAAACATGAATCAATACCTTCTTTGGTACACCCAAAACCCTCCAAAGCCTCTCTATAGTTAAGATTCGTTCAGTTCCAAACTTATTTAACAGATTGCCCACGGCCTTTTTGATCAGATAATCTATCCAACAAGATAAGTCCCAATTCGCGTGCGATGTCTCGATTTCTTGAAGATACCGTATCGGCAATTAGCAATTCGGTTAACCTCCTGGCTAATCCTAATCTGCGACAAATCGCTTGAAATTTTTCTCTTGAAAGTCTTCTTTCTCCAGATTCGTATCTCGAAATGAGGCTTTTACTAACTCGCAATTTATCAGCAAAATCATCCTGAGAAAGCCCAGTGGCAGAACGGACCAACGATAATAAGTTTCCAAACGTATATTTCATAATTTTTATGACTTCTCTAAAGAAAACGCCCTTGACGTCCTCTTCAGAGAAGTCTGGATGACAACTATTTTTTAAGCACCTCGAGTATCAGGCTTGAAACGAGTTCAACCTGGACCTTAGCCTTTCTAATCTCCTTGATGTCAAGGAAGTGGTTCAGGCGTTTGATCTGTTTTTCGAGGCGACATTTGTCGTCAAAACTCAACTTCTCACTCTTCTCCAGAGTGTGGATAATTTGTAACAAGGAACTGGAATATGTTTTCATATTTTTAGTTACTACTACAAGAGCGCTAAAAATGGCTCCGCAGTTGCTGCGGCAGAGGAGCTGTACAAGGTAAAGTTGAGTTATATCCAGACCACCCCTACTTTGCTGCATTAACATTTAAAGTTAACCCAGCGTATCCCGAGTAACCAGTTGGCCGTACATTCTTTGGCAATAGCCATCTGGCCCAAGAGAGTAAGCAAGCACAAGGCTTGCGAAACCAAAAGGTTCCAATAAGGAGCGTTTTTCCGCCCATTTTCTATTCAGTCTCCGACGAAGCAAATTTCCACAAATATTTAAAGAGCTCATCTTTCGATGCCAATAAAAGAATATCATGAACCAGACTCTTTGTCAACATTTGTTGACATTAAAAGTCCTGTTCTACTTGTTTAATCTTGGGAGGGGGACATAAGCCATTCCCAGATGGGTAAATTCGACACGCCTACCTGACCCTCGAAATGTTTGGATCATTTCCTGCTGAGGAATTTTAGACAGTGACGAGTAGTTGCCTTCATATCGAAGAGGAATTCCGACACTTGGATCATTTAAATAAACTCTCGTGATCACAAACCCGCCACCAACTCCACCACCGGGATGAAAAAGTAACCAGATCTCCCGTACGCTCGTTTTTATTCCTTTTAAACCATTGATAATATCTATCAACCTTATGCTTCCATTTTTATGCACATAACAGAGGAGAAAGGTAAACTTGTTATACGCTTTTCCCTTAAGTTTAGCCTTGATATGTTCAACAACACCAACGCCTGAGTGTTCACCGTAATCACAAACCTCAATCTCAAGAATCTCCCTCTTTACTCCCATTTCGTTCTGTAGGGGCGCAACTGGAGAAATTGCGAAAATATCGGGCGCTTCGTTTTTTTGAGGGTTTTCTCTAAGCCAATATTGTTTATTCGTCAGTTGAGAGTACCCCAGGAGAAAAACTGCCGCAGCCCAAGCCTCTCTTACTGGTTTAAATACATCCTCCACTATCGCCGCCGTCTGTCCGTCACGACTGATAATATTTTCCATCCGCCGTATCGACTTGGCCGGGCTAAAAAATATTTTAATGTTGTCCAGTTCTGGTGAATAATTTGCATTCATGTTATCTCTGAAGCTTGTGAGCACCTTTGTATTCCAGCATCAATTTCTCCAGTCTCTTGCCGTAGCACCTTTCTATGGTGGTTCCAGGCTGAAAAAGAAAATGGTCTTCTGTTTTAGTACTGTCTTTTTTTGTATACCTAAGCCCAACCACAATGCCTCCAGAAACTGAAACCGGATAAGAAATAGTCACTACTGGGTCTACTCCATCATCCCGCCTAATTCCTATTCCATGCCTTTCCAAAATCTTTATTATCTGATCATGAAAGTCAGGACGTGTAATCGCTTCTCCGGAATTGATCCTATCAATTATCTGTTTTATGTCTTCGAATGACCGATCCATGGGACAAAATCTAGACTATACGATTGGCAAAGTCAAGGTTACAACTGGTCGTGACGAGAGAATTTGGCCCAAGTGATTACGGATAATAATTTCCCTCTCTTTTCGCGGCTTGGGAAGCGTAAAACAGAACTTAAACTCTAAAAGTGGGATAGCTGACTGCCCATCCCAACAGAAAGTGCCATAGCTGTATTTTAATATAGATTATATTGAACCTCCTTGTTCTAAAAAGGCATTACAAGTATTAACCCATCTTGCCCCATCCAACGACTCTTCCCTACTTAAAACTTCCTGAGTTACGAAATCGAAACTAAACCAAACTCGCTTATCTCTAATGCAGGTTAACCTCAACATAAAAAGCTCGGTCCTTGGAAAGGGACTCGACCTTGCCGTTTCTATTGTCAGATGCAATATTTTCTTTTCCCCCTACTTTTCTTTAAACAGCACATCATTCTCTAAAAGTCCTTCGATTCCGCTATCAAACTCCTCAATTTCAACTCCATCAACTGGAATGTGATTTATTTTGCCATCAAAATTTCCTTCACCTTCCATAGTAAATGGAATTGGCTTTTTACCCTTACAATAACCAACAATCTTTTCCCTAACATCAGCTTCCTTACCTTCTAAAATAGTAAAAGGGCGCACAAAAGTTATGTGGGCGTGAGGAACACCTTCGACCTCAAGCTGTTCGGATCTATGAACACCCTTACTCAGCCACGCTTCTAAAAAATACCTTTCACCTGACATTTGTGGCCATTCTAACATATCGAGCGAACAATTCTACCCACCCTTTTGGTGATTGTTCTTTCCCTATTTGGCTTTGAAATTAGAAACTTGAAGTTAAATTTAAACTCTATAAGTGGCATTGTAGCCTGCCCATCCCCACCTTTAATGACATACGTGCTGTTTAGGTCACGATACATTTGAGACTTTTAAGAAAGGTCTCAAAGATGAAATCAAGGATTAACTTTCCAGTTTTTAACCTCAAAGAGTATGGTGTGGTGATGAAAAGATTAAGTGGCGCTCTTGGCTTCTCCGAGAGTGAAGTCTCCCGTTTCCGGTTGAGTTGTATTGAACTGCTGGAGAAACATGGATTTTCTGCTGTTCACACGGCATATCCTTCGGTTGGTCGGGCCAGCGTATATCGCTGGAAAGCTAAGTTCGACAAAGAAGGAAAAAGGCTCTCCTCTCTTCTGCCGCACTCCACCCGTCCGCTCAAAGTTAGGCAGATGGCCATACCAGCACAGATCTTGTCATTTCTGCGCGAGGTAAGAATTCAGTATCCCCGGATGTCTAAGTACAAGCTCAAGTGCTTGTTGGATATTTTTTGTGAGGAGAGAGGTCTTTCCCAGTATTCTGCCTCCTGGATCGGCAAGGTAATTAATCGTCACAAGTTCTTCTTCGGGACGCGGAAGCAGGTACGTCGAAAACACCGGACACAGCAGAAATTGTGGGTAAACCGCTGTCCCAAGAGCGAGGATGTGCCTCTTGGCTATCTCCAGGTCGACGGGGTGAAAGTGTACTTTGACGGCCGCCTGTACTGCTTCCTTACCGGGGTGGAGTTGGTCAGCAGACAGGGGTGGGCCAGGAAGGTGAAAACATTTTCGAGCAGAGGAGCCCGCGAGTTCCTTCTGTGGATTCAGGGTCAAGTTGAGTACAAGATTCATACCGTTCAGACTGACAATGGCAGCGAGTTCGCCGGAGCGTTTAAGGAAGCCATCGAGGAGCTTGAAGCGGCTCACCTTTGGTCACGGCCCAGATCACCCAAAAGCAACGGTTATGTCGAACGATTTAACTGGACAATCCAGGATGAGTTTCTTAACTACCATATCGGTGAAGCAGGAGTAAACTCCAGTCATTTTAATCAGCTTCTTTCCGACTGGTTGGTGTTCTACAATACCAAGAGACCGCACCAGGGCCTCAACTACAAAACGCCATCTCAATACCTAACCGTATTGATGGAAAGATTACCAAGTAGCTGTCTCAAATGTCCGTGACCAGGACAGGGCATTGATGACTAAAGGGGACTGCTGTACAATCCCAAACGAAGCACATTGATTTAATCTTGACAAACACGTCAGGGAAACAATTCAAGGAGACGACCAAATGGCCAGAATTTGTGGTAAATGCAAAGGTTCTGGTTGGTGGGGATCCAGATTTGACCTTGGACCAGGAAAAAACCGCGGCGGCCCTTGTCGCATGTGCAACGGTACCGGCTATGACAATCGTTGGGCGGAAAAATACTGCCTAAACTGCAGCAACACCATCGAATACCGACTCGATCGGAGCAATGTTCCCAACTACTGTCAAAACTGCCGCCGGGATCAATACAAAACTTGCGCCAACCCGCATTGCGGCGGTACGGTTCACTACAAAATTTTCTGGGATAAGATTCCGGATTACTGCCAACAATGCAAAGGCTGGTTCGAAAAACAGTGCCTCACCAGCGGTTGCACCGAAAAGGTTCGCATCCACTGCGAGTGGACTCACCAACCAGGCTATTGCCAAACGTGTAAGAAGTTGGGTGGAAGAAATCGAGATCCTTGGATGGATCCACGAAACAGGATCGAAAGATGGACCGACGTTGAAGGAAGGGTTCACGAAAAGATTGTTCAGGGACCCGATACGAATGCCCACAGAGGATATGACCCTAACAAACAACGCGAATTCGAAGCTGGCAAGGACTACGAACGTCGAAAAAGATGAGATTCAAACAACGAGACCTCCTCTTGCCGGGAGGTCTCAATCTTTATAAAATATATCTAATATGGTAATTAACGCTTTTGATTCAAAAAACAAAATGAATTGTTCGCTAACGAACTCCAAGTTTGTGTTTGTCATCTCAACACTATGGCAATCAATAACTGACAGTCTATATTTGATCAAGAAAAAAGAAATCACATCCGCAGTCGAAATACTTTCAAACACATTTCAACAATTTTTTCCGAAAGAACCGCCAGGTCTAAATCATTTAAGAGAATCAAACATTTTTTATGGAGAATTTAAAGACCAATTCTCGGCAATTTATTTCGATTTACTCGGACTATGGAAAGACCTCCAAGAAGAAAGAATTGCCGATATTAGTGGGGAAAACATCAAAATCAACCCGGTCGGACTAGAAAAAATACTCTTGGATTCCCGAGAAAAACTCGAGACGGTTCTAAAAAAGATTTTTCCTAAGGCGTGGGGGAAGGGCTCGGCGTCGGAGTCGGCGTTGGCGTCGGAGTCGGGGTAACAAAATCCTGATTGCTGGCAAACTCGGTTGTTTGTTCGGCCGTATTGCCGTCAGCATTTCTCGCAACGATGCGGACGGTGTGGTTCCCGGCCGACAGGGTGAACCACTTGCGGTAGGGGAGCGAGGTGAATGTCTGCTCCAGATTGCCATCCAAATACAACTCGGCCCAGTCAACGCTCTTATCGCTAAAAACATCAAATCTAATTTCAATTGTCTCACCATCGGTCCGGCTCTTTGAGGTTGGATTGGTGATATTAACCGTTATCGAATTGCCGCTTTCACAGTACTCGGTCGGTAACTTGACCCGCGGATCGGCCGACTGCGTCGCTATCCAACCGTCGATCGCTTTTTGCCACAGATCGCGGTCGGTTAAGGGATCTTTTTCCATGAGCAGAATTACCTCGCGCCAATCGAAATTCTCCTGGGCCACCTGGACCGCGTTCGCCAGCTTATCGTTTTGACCCTTGCAGACCCGGATCCTCTTATGGACCGGATCATCACCCGAAGGCACGGTGCCGTCAATGAACCACTCTTTGTAGCTCTCAAAGCCATCATGGGCCGGGTAGCCGCTGATTTTGTCAACCTCTATCTCCGCAATACCGCCCGGTCTGTCAAATGGTCGGTCGGGCGTCTTACTCAAAAACTCCAGCATTTCCCGCCGCCAGATCGGCGCCGCTCCGGAAACGCCGCTGGCCACGTTCTTCATTTGCTTGTTGTCGTTATTTCCCACCCAGACCCCCACCACCGCGTCCCGGCTCCAACCAATCGTCCAGTTATCCTTCAGGTCGTTGGTCGTCCCGGTTTTGACCGCTACCGCCCGACTGCCCAAGTTTAAATACGAGTTGACCCCAAAGGTTAGCAGGCGGGCGTTATTATCCGCCAGGATCGAGTTAATCAGGAAGGCCACCTTGTCATCCAGCACCCTTTCCGGGGCCACCGGTTTGTGTTCAAACAGCGTCTTGCCATTCTTGTCTACCACCCTCAAAATGGCTACCGGCGTTACTTTCAGGCCGCCATTAGCAAAAGCGCCATAGGCGGCCGCCAGGTCAAGTAGGCGCACCTCACCGCCGCCCAGAGCCAGCGACAGGCCCAGACGAGCGAGCGTTTCCTTGGTCGGCTCCAAGGTGCCCAGTCCCAGGCGGTAGCCGGTGGTCAAAACATCGCGTACTCCGATTAAAGCCAGTAATTTCACCGCCGGCACGTTGAGCGAGCTGCCCAGGGCCTCCCGCAGTTTCACCGGCCCTCTTTCTTTCCCGTCATAATCCCTGGGCATATAGGGCGTGTTTTCATCCTTGCCCGGGAACTCAGTCACCACATCGGCCAGCATCGTCGCCGGGGTGAAGCCCTCGGCAAAAGCGGTGGCGTAAACCACCGGCTTGATCGAGGAACCGGGCTGGCGGGGTCGGGTGGTGACGTTGACTTGACCATCAATGTCGGTATCAAAGTAGCCCCGCGATCCCACCATTGACAAAATCTCACCATTTTTCGGATCAACAATGATGCTCGCCCCATTGCTGATAAGAAGCGTCTTCTCCACCTTGGCAATTTCCTCGGCCACAATCTTTTCCGCCGCCTCCTGAAGCGGTAGATCCAGGGTCGTCGTCACTTTCAAACCACCCTCTTCCAATATTCCCGGGCCCAACATCTCGGTTAGCTTTTCCTTGACATACATCACAAAATGGCCCGCTTTAAGACTGGTGCTGTTCGCTTTAAACTCCACCGTCTCCAAAGCATCGACCACCTGCTTCTCCGTCGAAGCATCGATATAGCCGTCCTCGCGCATCCGTCTGGCCACTTCCCGTGCCCGGGTCACATACGCCCTCGAGTCCTTGCCGCTGAAAGGCGAGTAACGACTGGGGGATTGAGGAATACCGGCCAAGATGACGCTTTCGACCAGATTTAACTCGCCGGCTTCTTTGCCAAAATACATTTCCGCCGCCGCTGAAACACCCCGGGCCGTCCCGCCGTAGGGGGCCTCGTTCAAATACATCTGCAGGATTTCATCCTTGGTAAATCTTCTCTCAATCCGCAGGGCCAGGATAAACTCGCGCATCTTCCGGGTTAGCGTCCGCTCATTCGTCAACAGGATCATCTTGACCAGCTGCTGGGTCAGCGTCGAGCCGCCAATCAGTCGCTGGCTAAGAACGACGTTTTTCAAAATCCGCACCGAGGCCAGGGGATCAAAACCGCTGTGCTTATAAAAATCCTTATCCTCGATCGCGATCGTCGCATTCTTCAAATAATCGGGTATCTCGGCCAGGGGCGTAAACTTCCGGTTTTGATCTTCATACAGGTCATAGAGCACTTCTTTCCCGGTCCTATCGGAAATAATACTGCTAAAGCCGGTCCGCCTGACAATCTTGTTTGGGTCCGGCAGATCGCGCGAAAACCAAACCACCAGACCGACAAAAAAAAGCGTTCCCAAAATGACCGCCAAAAAAATGACCTTGCCCCAATTGGGCTTTTTCATAAAAGCCGGCCACGATGGCAAACGAAAACGACGCCGCCGATAACTACCCAATGCCATAGCCTCTATCTTAAACGGCTATTTTGATATAATCCAGTAGCTATGCTTTTTTCCAAAAGAAAGAGAAGACTCTTCACCATCCTGATCGTCATCGGCTCGCTGATTTTGGTCATTTCCTCACTGGCGCCTCTTTTCTATGGCTTCTAACCAAGCCCTCTCAGTAAACGCCCTTATCACGGCTCTCCCCGGCATCGGCCCGACTTTCACGACCAAACTTTCCCACCTCAAACTCGCTTCGATTCGCGACCTGCTCCACCACTACCCCTCCCGCTTCCTCGATTACCGAAAACAGACCACCATCAGACAGATCCGACCCAAAACCGACGTCAGTTTCCTGGCCGCCTTAGGCGAAGCCAAACGGTTTAATACCAAAAGCGGCAAATCGGTCACCACCGTCAGCGCCCAGGACCAGACCGGAAAAATAAACCTGACTTGGTTTAACAATCCCTACATCGGCCGCCTCATCAAACCGGGGGAAAAGTATCTGGTCGCCGGCAAAGCCGCCTTCTTCTTTGACAAAATTACTCTCATTGCCCCCACCATTGAACCGGCCAACGACCAAAGTCTCCACACTCACGGACTGGTGCCCATTTACCCACTGACCGCCGGAGTCAGCAGTCGTTTCTTACGCCAGAAAATAAAGCTCGCCCTCGATAAAACAGCCATAACCGACACTTTAAATAATCAAATTCTAAATAAACTTGGCCTCCTTGGTTATCGTGACAGTCTGCACTCCATCCACTTCCCCAAGGAAACCGCCGCTCACCTGGCCGCCGACAAACGCCTGGCCTTTAATCACCACCTCCTGCTTAATATCACTAACCTGGCCGAAATCAGAAAACTGCCGCCCTCGCCCAGTCTGATAGTTGATCGAGTCTTACACCGACATCTGATTGAGTCCCTGCCTTTTAAATTAACCACCGGTCAAGTCAAAGCGATTGAAAGTTCTTATCAGGATCTAACCCGATCTTCTTTTACCCATCGGCTGATCCAAGGTGAAACCGGCTCGGGCAAAACCGTGATCGTCTTCTTTCTGGCCGCCCAAGCCCTCGCCGCCGGGCAGTCGTTTTGTCTTCTCGCTCCCACCGAAATCCTGGCCGCCCAACATTACCAAACTTTTTTAATGTTCGGTCTGCCAAAAAAACAGGTTATCCTGGTCAGCGCCAAGAGGCCGCTAAGGCAGATCCCGCCACAACCAACCATCTTCATCGGCACCCACGCCCTCCTGACCCAACTACCACTAAGCCTGCCTTTCCCCCTGGCCGCCTTGGCCATCGACGAACAGCACAAATTTGGGGTCCAACAGCGCGCCGAATTATTAACCCGAAAACCGACACCCCATCTAATCAACCTGACCGCCACGCCAATTCCCCGTACCCTCGCCCTTGGTCTTTTTGGCGAGGTCGCCATCAGCAGTCTCTCCGCTAAACCCAAAAACAGACTGCCGATCAAAACTTGGGTCCTGGACCCCGAGCGCTTTAAAAAAAGCACCGCCTGGCTCAAGCAACAGGTCGAGCGGGGGAGCAAGGTCTTTGCCGTCGCTCCTACCATCCACGGGGTCGCTGAAAAAGAGGGGGCGGAAAAAATTTTTAAACGCTATCAAACCGTTTGCAGCTCCTTTACCGAAGTTTTTCTAATTCACGGCCAAATGAAGTCTGAAGCGATCGCCCTGACATTAGCGGCGTTTAAAAAGACCACCGGGGGCATTCTCGTCGCCACCACCATCATCGAAGTTGGCGTCGATATTCCCCAGGCCGACGTCATCATTATCCACGGCGCCGACAATTTCGGCCTGGCCACCCTCCATCAATTGCGTGGCCGTGTCGGCCGGCGGGAACGCCAGGGCTATTGCTTACTCGTCAGCGGCAGTAATGAGGAAGAAGCCAACACCCGCCTGGCGCTGATGGAAAAGTACCACTCCGGCCTTACCTTAGCCAGGCTCGACCTCCGCCTTCGCGGCGCCGGCGAACTCTTCGGGGACAAACAGCACGGCTGGCTGCCGGTCCGCCTCAAGAATTTCTGGAATAAAGTCCTTTTCAAACAGGCCAAGGAAATCGCTCTCGCCTTACTCGAGAAAAACGAGGCTTCCGCCCAACGCCTTGCCAGAAATCTCGCTTCTTGGTAAAATACGGTCAGTTATGGCCGCTACACCAAAACGAAAACTATCAACCAGGAGACAAGGCAAGCGTCGTTCCCAGATCAAGGTTGCCGCCAAAAAATCCGTCGTCTGCAAGAACTGCGGTAAATTGAAATTGGCTCATTTCGCCTGTCCTGCCTGTCACCACTAAGCACCTTAGCTCTTCGAGTGAAAACCGCTGCCGACCCCCGCCATCTCAACCGCATCAAGGCTGTCAAGCAGCTCTTCGCCTATACTTTCTTACCCCAGGAACTCGATAACGAACTGGCCGCCCAAACCCTAAGCCACCTCACCACCATCGACGAAATCGTCGTCAAGTGCGCCCCGGAGTGGCCCCTGTCCCAAATCAACCGCGTCGACCTCTCGGTTCTGCGCGTTGCCATCAACGAACTGCTGAACAAATCGGAGGTCCCCACCAAAGTCGTCATTGACGAAGCGGTCGAAATCGCCAAGCGCTATGGCGGTCAGACGAGCGGCAGTTTTGTCAACGGCGCTCTGGCTACCGCTCTCAAGTTCACCCGCGGAGAAATAAAAGTAGAAATTAAAACCTAAAACCGAAAATGAATCCCCCTGATTTAGCCCCTTTGCAAAAAAGTCTTGGCTATGACTTCCAGGATCCGACCTTGCTGGCAACGGCCCTGACCCACCGCTCCAGTCTCAATGAACAGGGAGTCAAGGAAAGCAACGAACGGCTCGAGTTTTTGGGCGACGCTGTTCTGGAAATGATCATCACCAACTACCTCTATCAGGTCAGACCAAACGAGTCCGAGGGTTTTCTGACCGCCGCCCGCAGTGCCGTTGTTCGCACCGAGAGCCTGGCCGAAATCGCCAGATCCATCAACCTGGGGTCATACCTGCGGATGAGCAAGGGAGAGGCCATGGGCGGGGGCCGGGAAAATCCTTCCCTTCTGGAAAACACGGTCGAAGCCCTGATTGGCGCCATTTTTAAGGATGGGGGACTAGAACGGGCCTCTGATTTCATTACCCGCTTCATTGTTCCTCAAGCCCAAAGGGTTCTCAGCAAAAATGAGCTCAAAGACGCCAAGTCGCTCTACCAGGAAAAAATCCAAAGCCTGGGTCTGCTTTCGCCAGCCTATAAAGTCATGAGCCAGGAAGGTCCGGATCACAACAAGATCTTTGAGGTGGCCGTCTTCGTCGACAACCAGGAAACGGGGCGGGGCCACGGCAAGAGCAAGCAGGAGGCTGAACAGCAGGCCGCCCAAATGGCCCTCGGGGTTACCAATAAACCGTAAATGTTATAATACGCCCATGCTCAAGATCAAACTCACCCCCACCGGCAAAAGGAACCACCGCCAGTACCGGATTGTCGTCGCCAATGACCGCGAAAAATTGACCGGCAACATTATCGAGCACCTGGGCCACTTCGACCCCCACGCCGCCACTGATCAGGTCAAACTGAACCGCGACCTTTACCAATCATGGCTCGCCAAGGGCGCCCTACCCACGTCTACCGTCAAAGCGCTGGTAGCCAAATCGCAGATGGTGAGCCCATCGAACCACTAACATGAAACAGCTCCTCGAATACATCATCCCCAACATCGTCAATCACCCCGAAGACGTCGTCATCACCGAGGAATCAGCCGCCGGTGTCGAAAATTTAAGCATCAAGGTCAACCCCGAAGACATGGGCCGCGTCATCGGCAAAGCGGGCAAGGTCATCAAGGCCATTCGCCAAATCGGCCGGATCATCGCCATCAAGCGGGGCCTGCGCGTCAACATCGACGTCGTCGATGAAAAAAACCGAAACGTCTCCGCAGAAACTGCGCCCCCCGAATTCGACTCAACCCCAACCGAGTAGCTAGAGTCCAAACAGATTGTCTTTTCCAAAGGTTGTCGTTACGCCCTCCGAAGGCGTCACCGTCCCCAAACGTTTAAAGGCGGTCAGTGCCGTAATCGTGGAAAATTCGTCGGGGGTCAAAAAATTAGTCAGCAAAAATCCGGCTGGTGGCGGCGGTAATGGCTTGTGATAATAGGTCAAGGTCAAATTCAACCTCGAGTCACCCCCACCGCTGGTAAAGATCTTGCCCACTTCAGACAGCGCCAGTTCCGAAACCGAGGCTACCGGTAAATAGCTGTCGAGATTATCGACAAAACCGATCAGGTTAACCGGGGCACCGGAGATTTCCAATCTCACCTGATGGCTGATCAAGTTACCTTTGGTCACCTCTTCTTTGCCCACCTCGCCTCCACCCAAGCTATAGCTGACAATATTCACCCTGTTTTCCAGGGCCAACTGGCGCAGAGCCAGCAGGATATAACCGGGATCAAACCGGGTCGGAATCGCCAGAGAGACGCTCTCCTTGGTGTTAATCGAGACATCGTCCCGAAAATCATCCAACACCGCCAAGGCCCGATTCAAGCTGTTGACATTTTTTTCCAAATCGGCGACCTTTTTTTGGGCTGCCGCCAAGTCCGTAAAGCGCGGCAGAACAAAAATGAAAAACATCGCCAGCAAAAAAATCGCCGTCAGCCCGGAAAGCACCGACTGTTTAATCAACTCGGCGTCAAGACCCACCGGCAGAACAAATCCGAATAGCTTCTGGGAGGAAAGCTCCGCTTTAACCGCCATGTTTTATTTTAAGTTCTAATGTAACCTGGTACGAGCCGGTCAAACCCCGGGTCAGTGTTTTTTCCGCAATTGCGCTAAACAAAAAATCAGGCAAACTCTTGACATTTTTGATATTGCTGACCAAAAGATCGTAATCATTTAAATTCGACAGCCGCACCCCGGCCACGATCACCCCGGGAGCACCAAAATCCACCGAGGAAAGAATCGCCGCCGGGGGTAAAAGCGCGTAGATGCCGTTCAAAAACTCCTTATAGCCAAATCTCTTGGCCGCCAAATCGTTCACCGCA
>Ga0209727_1001285_pt1 | contig 21281 bp, 6 predicted proteins | sample RifGroC1_FD_183995 | JGI IMG/M metagenome (GOLD analysis project Ga0209727, IMG submission 183995) | Groundwater microbial communities from Rifle, Colorado, USA - Groundwater C1 (SPAdes) (version 2) | ecosystem: Environmental > Aquatic > Deep subsurface > Groundwater | place: Rifle, Colorado...
CACCGCCACCGTCACCGTTGATGACGCCGCCACTCTCACTATCGCCGGTCCCCCCGCCGAAGGTTCCAACGTTTCCTTGACCGAGGCCTACGCTCTGAAAATCAACACCGCCGCTACCACTGCTACCACCGCTTATGGCTTGTACGTCGACGCTCCCACCGGTGCCGGCACCAACATCGCCGCCATCTTCATGGGCGGAAGCGTAGGCGTGGGCACTTCCACACTGCTTAACGAATTTAATGTCGCCGGCGCCGCTACCGTCTCCTCTTCCCTGGCCCTAGGCGTCCAATCCAGCCCGCCCGTCACCTGCGACGCCGCCAATGAAGGCCGCCTGTTTTACCACGGCACTTCTTCTGAAAAGAAATTGTACTTCTGTAACGGCACTTCCTGGACCGCCATTCTCTCCGGCACTGGTGGAGACACTTCCGCCGTCGTCTCCCCCGAATATCCCGGAGCCGTCATCTCCGCCGACGGCACCAACAACGTGGGCACTCTCACTTCCGACCGCGAAGCCACTGGAGCAGGCAGCTTGTACAACTTCAACTACTACGAATTCTCCTCCGGCCAAACATCTCTTCAGGACTATGACGTTTACGTCCGTTTCAGAATTCCCGACAACTTCTCCTCCTGGGTCACCACCGACGCTTTAGTCATCGACTTCGAAACCGAGGACACGTCCTCCTCCAACAACAAAGTGGACACCACCATCTACAAAGACAACGACGCCGATACCGTTTCTTCCGCCACCAATGTGAGTAATTACGCCACCACCTGGCACGCCGCCCAACTCTCCTCCCATACTCTGACCTTCACCGCCGCCCAATTAAATACCGGCATCACCTGGGCCGCCGGCGACGTCATGACAGTGAAGCTCAAGCTCTACAGCAAAGACAATTATTTCGCCCGCGTGGGAAGTATCAAGCTAGATTGGCAATGATCAAAATAAACAACTCACCCACCAAAAAATCCGCTTTCGCGGATCATGGCGGCCCCACTCGAGCAAAGTCAAACCTGGATTGTCACCCACACAGGAGTCTAGCAAAAGACTGGCTTTTTGTCAAGCCCGTAAATAAAAAGAGTGTGGAGGTAGCGGGATTTGCACCCGCAGAACCGTGGGTGACAATCCAGGTTCCCTACTCGAGTACCCCCACACCAAATTAATTGTACCAAAAAAGATTGAAAATTATGAAATTCAAACATTCATTTCAAATTTCAAAATTCAAATTTCAAATTCTTGGCGCTCTCTTGGCACTCGGCACCTTTGTGGCCATCTTCTATTCCCTCACCCGCCCCGCCTCCGCCGCCTGGTTTGACGAACTCTGGGCCTACCGAAACGCCATTCCCATCACCTCGCACACCGCCGCCGAGAACAACGTATATGTCTCGACTACGCTCGACACTTCAACTGCGGGGCAGTTTCAGTCCGACTGCGGCGACCTGCGCTTCACCACTCAAAGCGGCGATCTCCTCCCGTATTACATCTCCTCCGGCTGTGGAACGGCCACCACCGTCGTCCACGTCTTTTTCGACTCCTTCCCCGCCGGCGCCCAGACCCTTTATTATTACTACGGCAATCCATCTGCCGCCAACGGCTTTTCATCTTCCGACTTCTCCACCCAAGCAACCAACTACGTGGTCGGCACCGTCGCCTCCCAGGAAAAATCCGCCGGCCCCGTGGCGTACTGGTCCTTCGACTCCGGTTACGGAACCGTCGCTCAGGATGCTACGCAAAATAACAATGATGGAACTATCACCGGCGCCACCTGGCAAACAGAAGACCAATGCATAAGCGGAAAATGCCTCAAATTTGACGGAACAAATGACAATGTTCAAGTCGCAGATAATGATAACTTTTCTGCAAACACCACTAACCAATTGTCAGTCGAGACATGGATAAAACTCAACAGTCTTAATGCTCGACAAAGCATTATCAGTAAGGGCAACACAGGAAAGTATGAATGGGACATAAGAGTTGAAACAACAGGACAAATACTTATCTACCTTTACAATCCGTCTGGTAGTACAAGCTACATGGTTGTTGGATCTTCCACAGGAGCCATTAATGCAAACAGGTGGTATCACATAGCATTTACAGTAAACACCTCCACTCCACTAATAAATCTCTTCCTTAATGGAATTAATATTGGTAGCTCACCCACAACTTCAGGCGTATATACGAATGATACAGCTACAGTAAATATTGGAGAAAGAGCAGATGGCGCAAACGATGTAATTGGTTATATCGATGACGTCAAAATCTACCCCTACGCCCGCACGGCGGCGCAAATTAAGGCCGACTACCGAAGTCGTGGAACGACGAAGGGGTCGGCCGCAACCCTGAGCTCGTCGAAGGGTCAAGGCGACTTCTTATCTAACGGCTTAGTTGGCTACTGGAAAATGGATGAGGCTAGCTGGACCAACGACTGCACCGCCACCTCCGTCACCGACTCCTCCGGCAACGCCAACAACGGCAAAGCTTGTCCTGCTTCCACCGGCCCCACCGGTGGAGCAACCGGAAAGTTTGGAAATGGAGGAATCTTTGATGGGAGTGATGACTATGTCGAAGTCGGTGGCGCTACCAATCTCAACCTCTCTACTATTACAATTTCAGCTTGGATCAAACCCAATGGCGCCCAAAATTCATATGATCGCATCTTGGAAAAGAACTACACCACCTCATACTACTTGGGACTAGATTCAACCGGAACTCGTTTCAAGGGAATATTCGCCAACAGTAGTGCTCCATATGGAACTCTAGATTCATCCACCACCTTTTCCTCCGGCACTTGGTATCACGTTGTCATCACTCATAACGGAACCACAGATGTATTGTATGTTAATGGCATTCAGGAAGCTACCCAAAACAACAATGTCACTCTCAATGAAAGCGCAACAATCGTCAAAATCGGCAGACAAGGCCCAGGCGCAACCGGCTACTTCACCGGTTCCATCGACGACGTCCGCATCTACAACCGAGCACTGAGCGGAGTCGAAGTGCGCGCCTTATACTCCTGGGCCCCAGGACCGGTGGGATATTGGAACTTCGAGGAAGGCCAAGGAACATCAGTTGCCGACCGTTCCGGCAATGCCAATACCGGAACTTGGGCCGGTACTGGAACTACCCATTGGACCTCGGGTAAATATGGTAAAGCTGGTTACTTTAACGGCACTGATGATGATGTTAATTTTGGCACCTCTTCATTGTTCGACATGGGACTGGGGAATATGACACTTGAAGCTTGGGCCAGTTTCCCCAGCGTTGGAAGTAACTATGGAGATATTATCGGTAAAGGCGGCTGGAACAACGCATTGAGCTACGGGATTGTAAATAATGCAGTTGGTGCTAATTGTGTCATTGCATATCTTGCCAATACTGCAACTCCACCAGGAGATAGGAAATTAGCTTCAGATTCAGCTTGTACGGCTGTAAACACTTGGCACCACTACGCAGCTACATTCAACAGATCCGGCAATATGATTCTCTACGTAGATGGAATCCAAAAAGCCGCAACAGACATAAGTTCATACAGCGCTATTAACTTTACCAATGCCTCTTCATTGCTATCAGGCTCCTATCCCGGCTGGTTTACAAACGCAATTATCGACGACGTCCGCATCTACAACTATGCCCGGACGCAAAAGCAAATCGTGGAAGACATGAACGCCGGCCACCCCGCCCCCGGCTCGCCAGTGGGCTCCGCCATCGGTTACTGGAAGTTCGACGAGGGCTATGGCGGAACCACCTATGATTCTGGCACGCAAAAAGTTAATGGTACTCTCTCCGGTACAGCCCCCACATGGACCAACTCTGGCAAATTTGGCAAAGCTCTCAGTTTCGGTGGTGCTGGATATGTCAGTCTTGGAAATATCTCAGCCTATAAAACTGATTCTAAAACCATTTCATTTTGGGCAAATCCAACAACGGTCACAGATACTACGCCTATTGTTTCTGGCAGTGGTCCAAATTGGTATACAGGATTCGCCACCTCTGGCCGCATGATAACTTCTTACAAAACAACAGCAGAAGCTCAACAAGTAACTTATTCAAACAACAGTGCGGTTACAAACGGAGCTTGGCATCATTACTCTTACGTCTTCAATGTATCAGGGAGCAATGTCACCATTTCTTTTTACGTCGACGGGGTCCTTAACAGCTCGGCTTCGTACAGCACGGGCTATTCCGCTACCTACAACTCTGCCTTCATTCTGGGCGCATACAACTCCAGTTCACTTTTCTATACTGGCCTTTTAGATGAAGTCAAAATCTATAACTCCGCCCTGACCGCCGAGGAAATCAAGCTCGACTATAACCGCGGGTCATCCATGGTCTTGGGCGCTCTCGGTTCTAATGCGTCCTATGCGCCCGATGCGTCCAATCAGCAATATTGCGTCCCCGGCGACTCCACCTCCTGCGCTGCTCCTGTTGGGGAATGGAATTTTGAGGAAAAAACCGGTGGAAGTACCAACGATTCAAGTGGAAACGGAAGTACTGGAACATGGAACGGGACAGGAACTCACTGGGGTCAGGGAAAATATGGTGCGGGGGCTGTTTTTAACTACGGAAACAGCGATTGGATAAATTTAGGCAGTCCCTCATCATTACAAATTACCGGTTCTATCTCATTTGCCGCGTGGGTAAATATTACCAGCTATTCTGTTTACAACGAAGCCATTGGTAAGAGTAATAATACTTTTTCCAATCGTTCATTTGAACTGCGTACATCCATTACCACAGGCCTTCCACAGACTTTTGTTTATGCCGGCGGATCGTGCGCTGGATACGGTACTGCTGACACCGTTGCCTTAAGCAAAAATATGTGGCACCACTTAGAAAGTGTATATGATTCTTCCGCAGGAACATTGAAATTATATGTTGACGGGACACTTCGAGGCACAAACACTAGTATCACCGGAAATATTTGTAATTCAACACAACAACTTGCTATTGGGGCTCTAGGCTATTTTACCGGTGGCACTGGATTTAATGGAAAAATCGACCAAGTCCGCATCTATAACTACGCCCGCACGGCGGCGCAGGTGGCGTGGGATTATAACCGCGGCGGGCCGGTCGGCTGGTGGAAATTTGACGAATGTCAAGGGGCAACCGCCAACGACTCAAGTGGTAATAATCTAAGCGGCACAATTGCTTCGGCAGCCAGCCTCGGCACCTGCACCAGCAGTGCCGGGGATATGTGGAAAGATGGAGCAACTGGAAAGTTCAACTCTAGCCTAGACTTCGACAATACGGTCAGTGACAACGTTCAGGTCGCCGACAATAATATTCTAAGAATAACCGACGAATTGAGTGTTTGCGCCTGGGTAAAATCTAATGGTGGCTCAACGAGTATCGGTATTTTTGAAAAAACAGTTGGGGACCTAGTCAATACAAGCTATCTCCTATTTGGAGAAACTACAGCCTACAAGTGGCGTGTCAAAGACGCTACGGGAATACAAACATTGGCTTCCAATACCACTCTCACTACACTACTAAATTCTTGGGCCCATGTTTGCGGAACTTTCAGTAAAAGCAATAGCGGGGCCGCCGTTATTTATATTAACGGAAAATCAGATAACTCAACCAATTTCAGAGCCACTTCAGCTTCTACCGGGGCGGGCACAAGCTATATAGGAGTACTTGGAAAAACGGGCGGTGTAAACATCTACCCATATAGCGGCCAGATCGACGACGTGCGAGTGTACAATTATGCCTTAACCGCGACCCAGATCAAACAGTTATTTAACGAAGGATCGGCGGTCAGATTTGGTCCCAGCACAGGGACACCATAAAAATGACTAAATTACAAAAATCCACCAAAAAATCCGCTTTCGCGGACTTTGGTAGTCTAGCAGATCCGCTCATAGACTGGCCTGATACCCTTGAGCGCACTCTACCACGAGCAACTCGTGTTGTCAATAGGGTGTGGACCCGCCGGGAATTAAACCCGGTAGATTTGGGGTATCAAGCCAATCTAGCAAATCTGCCGAGCCCACACCAACTTAATTGTAGCACCCAAAAATTGCAGTTATATGACGGCGGAGCGGCGGTCAGATTCGGGCCGGCGACAGGAACACCATGAGTACAGTTAATTTGAAATTTGAAATTTAAAATTTGAATTCAATTTAAAATGATAAATTCACAAAACAATTACGATCTAGAAAAACGCACTCTGGAATTTTCCCAGAATCTCATCCTGTTTCTCAAAAAGTGTCCTCAAAATCCAATCACCCTGCCTCTCATAAACCAATGTCTGAGAGCCGGAACCGGCATAGGAGCCAACTACCGAGAGGCCAATGGAGCCTCCAGTAAAAAGGACTTTTTCAACAAAATCTTTATTTGCAAAAAAGAATCTAAAGAGACTCTTTACTGGCTGGAACTTATTGGGAAAACACTCGATGAAGAAAAACTAAAACAAGAATGCAGAAATCTCTGGTCCGAAACCAAAGAATTTGTGTTAATTTTCGGCAAAATCGCCTCTAAAAGTAAAAATTGATCATTATGAAATTGTTAAATTCATTTCAAATTTCAAAATTCAAACTTCAAATTAAAGGATACATCATGGCCTGGATCCGTTGGGCCACCAAAAACACCCGGCGCAAAGTCGCCGCCCTGCTTCTGGTGACCATGTTTGCCGATCAATTCGTATATCCTTTCCTTCCCCTTCTTCACCCCAAGACAGTCTCCGCCAATGGCAGCATTGAGGTTATCGACGTTGGCCCGGAACTATTTATTAACCGCAACCCCGACTTTAACGTCCGCTTTGGTGACCGTACCAACCCCACCAAACACAAAGTCATCTTTGAATCCCAAGGCAAAGAATTAGAGATGCGCCTTCTGAACCACCTTCCAGGTGGTGTTGCGCCTGCGGCACACCTGGAAGGTGAGACCGTTACCAACGAACTCACCGCCGAAATTACTGCTCTGCAAAACCGAGTCGGTGAGGTTCTGGGTGAAGTGGCCCAACTCTCAGATCAACTCCGCCAAGACCTGCAAAAGCCCATTTTAACCTCAGTTGAAAAGCCAGATGGACTGGCTGACGCTATTGAACAAAAAATAGCTGATAAAGCCAGTATCCGTTACGAGATTCTCCCCAACCGCGGCGCCAAAGAATCAATTATTCTTTCCGAAAAAGGCGCCACCAATAATGAGCTCTCGTTTCTTCTCCGCCTCTCCCCCGGCATCCAAATCCACCAATCCCTAGAAAACCTAAACGACCAGAATATCACAGCATCCCCCTCAGCCAACACCTCACCCCCTACCCCTCTCCTGAATTCAGGAGAGGGGGAACCCGGCAGGGTGGGTGAGGTATTAAAGAAATCTCTTCCCCCCTCTCCCCAATACTACTTCACCGATTCAAAGGGTAAATATCTATATCACTTCGAGGCTCCGTTTATGGAAGACGCTGCCAATACCAAGTCCACCGACGTTTTCTACAAAATCGAGAAAATCGACGACGCCTCGTCCTTTATCCAGGCCAACTCCCTGACCGACTTTTTCCCCGGCAATAATTATTACAAACTAACTCTCGTCGCTGATTCTAACTGGCTAGACGCTCCTGCCCGAGTATATCCCGTCACTATTGACCCAACAATAGTCCACGATGTGGCCCCCAACTTTAGTTCAGGCACCGAAAACCGCTCACAACTTACAAGCTCAAGCGCAGTCGAAACACAATTTAAAGAGCTCCAACCGGACATAAACACCGCCGGTCTCTGGCACTTCAATGAATCTTCCAGCACCATCGCCTACGATACTTCAGATAACACCAATAACGGCACTCTTACTAACGGTCCCGTTTGGAATGGACCTTCCGACAGCAAAATCGGCACTTCCTCTCTCTACTTTGATGGTGTAAACGATTATGTCACCCGGGCCGACGATTCAGACTTTGACTTCTTAGGCACTGACAATTTTACGGTTGAAGCTTGGTTTAAGACCAACGGTACGGTCTCGGCCATCAACATAATAGCCGCCAAGGTTAGTGCTGTGGCAGGGGTAGGCTACAAATTGTATCTTGACGCCAGTGGCGACGCCTGTTTTGGCACTGACGGCACAGCCGGCAGCTTTCCCGCCGATAGCGCTTGCACCAGTGCCATCGACTACGACGATTCCGCCTGGCACCATATTGCCGGAGTCCGCCGCGGCACCACCGATATTAGGATTTACGTCGACGGCGCAGAAGTGGGTACTGCTGATACTGCCATCGCCGACACCGCCACCCTAGCCAATGCCGGAGCCCTCTACGTTGGTATTGATGGCGACGGATCCACCACTCCTTTTAAAGGCTCCATCGACGAAGTCAGAATTAGCAGGATCGCTCGTACCTCCGAGGAAATTACCGCCGCCGCCAATCGCTTCCCCTACTCCGTTCACGAATCCCCCGTCATCGATTTTGGCTCCACGCCAAATTCCCTGGACTCTCTGACCTATTCCGGCTCCGGAATAGCCACCGGCGACGGAGAAAGACCATACTCCACAGACGGCCTGGTCGCCGCCTGGAACTTCAACGAAACCTCCAGCACAATCGCTTACAATACCGCCGGCACCGACAATCTCACTCTCAATAACTTCGCTTCCACCAGCTCACAAGACCAGGCTGCGGGTACCGGCTGGACAGCCAACAACAAGCGCTTCGGCGCCGGGGCCATTATGATCTCCTCCGCCGCTACCGCCGACACTCTTTCATTAACCAATCCCTCCGCCCTCGATCCCAATTCGGCGGACCTGTCTATTGAAACCTGGGTCAAAACTACAGATATCACTGCCGAACTTTTCTCCAACAACTCCGCCAATGGGGTCTCCTGCACCAGCGACGGGTACTATTTAGGAATCGACTCCTCCGGATATCCGGTCTTCACTTTGGACACCGACGGGGCCACCGCCGGCTGCGACGCCACCATCACTACCAGTATTACCAAAAAAGTAAATGACGGGGTCTGGCATCATTTAGCCGCCAACGTCACCCGGGGATCGGCCGCGTATTTGTACCTGGACGGAGTAGTTGTAGGATCAGATACCTCCATCACCGCCTATGCCTCCGAAGCTCCTACCGGCAACGTCCTGATTGCCAGCACCAATAATTTTGACGGGGTTCTGGATTCAATTCGTTTTTATTCGCGTGCTTTATCTCAATCAGAAATTAGTTCTAATTCGCAGTCTAATCTCATTGAATTTCAAACCCGCACGGGCGCGACAGCCACTCCCAACGATGGGTCATGGGAAGCCTGGCGCACCACCTCCGGCACCGGCGACACCCAAATCGATTCTCTGGACAATCCCATCGACATCGCTACTCCCTCCGCTTCCATCTGGCAGGGGGTCCCCGTCGCCACCGCTTCCTCCACCTTCAGAATCGAAGGCACCCAAGCCTCAAAGATTACCATCGGTGCTCCTCAAGTCGATGGCTCCACCGTCGCCCTCTGGCACCTGGACGAAACCTCCTCCGGCGCCACGGATATCAAAGATGCTACTGGCACTAATAATTCCACTGCTGTTACTGGAACTACAAGTGTTGATGGTTTTTATGGCAAAGCCCGCTCCTTCAACGGCAGTAGTTTTATAAACCTCGGCAAGCCATCCTCCCTTAATATCACTGGCTCCATGACAGCAGAGATGTGGGTAAGATTCAATGCAAACACGAACTACTTCTTCGCGGACTTCAACAGCGGCGGCACCATCTCTCAGTATAGCTTTCGATATGGCAGTAGCAGTTACCTCGGTTTCTACCAATATCACACTGATGGAACCTCACTAAACTTTGACATCACCACCGCAACTCTCGCCACCGGAAGATGGTATCACGTAGCTTTTGTCCGTGATGACTCGGCCAAAACGGTTCAGCTCTACGTCGATGGTGCCGCGTGGGGAGCGGCCCAGAGTTATGCAGGAAAAACCGTCATTTCCGACACAACCGCTGGCAACAAAGCCATAGGTCGATCCGGCGATTATGTAGGAAACTATCTCAATGGAACAATCGACGAAATCCGAGTCAGTACCGCCACCCGCACGGCGGACGAAATTGCCGAAGGCTATCGCGCTGGCCGCGATCATCGCATCGGCAAATCCTTCGGCTCCGCTCAGGACTTATCACTCAAGACCAAACTACCGTTTTATGTGGCTTCAGACAGACCAGGCACTTTCCTCCAAGCCACCATCGGCGAATCGGCCTACGCCAACTACGAACCAGACTCAAACACCGCCGGATTCTGGCACTTAGACGAGCAAAACGGAACTACAAATGCCTATATCAAAGACTCTTCGGGAAATAACAACAATAGTAATGCAATAGGCGGAACCACCTTCATTCAAGGTGTTCTTGGTAAAGCTAGATCATTTAATAATTCTGCGTCTGACTACATCACCATTCCCGATAGTGCCTCTTTAAGCATCACTAGCACCCTCACCGTCGACGGCTGGTTTTATTTCAACGGCTTTGAAGACTACGACCCCTTGATCGTCAAGGGCGATCAAGGTCCAACTATCGCTGACACATCCTATAACCTCATCGTCAGTAGCGCTGGAACCCTTTATTGGGCAGTAAATGACGACACTAATAACGCCATGATTAGAAGATTTTCCGGCATTAACCTGACAACCGGCAAATGGTATCACGTGGCAGGTACATATGACGGAGGCACTTCAAACACCGGACTTCACATTTACATCAATGGTATTCTTGCTGATGGAACAGTAGATTCTTCAGGAACTTTTGCCGCTTTAAGGGACACCGCAGGAACAATAAGCCTGGGAAAAATGCCTCGTTCAGGCATAACCGACTATATGAATGGGTCTGTAGACGAGGCCAGAATTTCCAATTCTGTCCGATCCGCTGATCTCATTCGCCAAGCTTACGAGGTAGGCAAGAGAACGCATCCCATCACTATTGATTTCAAAAGCACGCTAGATAGTTCAAATCTCATCACCGGCTCCGGCGACACCTCCTTTGCCCTTCCCGCCTCGGCCCCCAATATCAACAAAGGCGAGAAAATCATCGTCAAGGAAAACGTGGCCGGCACGGAATATATCGCCCAAGGCACAGTTTCTGCTATTACTTACGCCTCCGGCTCCAGCAATCCCAACGCGGCCACCCAAGACCAAAGTACACAGTCCAACACCACAACCATCACTGTCACTTCGTGGGACTCCGGCTCTACTTTCCCCGGATCGGGCTTCACCGCCAATACCACCGTCTTCAAATGGCAGAGAGAGATCTTCGATCTCACACAAATTCCACTAACAACCCAAAGAGACGGAATCACACGAATTACACTAAGAGTTACCGACGCCGCCCAGGGAGCCACCGTATATTGGGATGATATCGAATCCGCCGATTACTCGGACGGTCCCCGTGCAATTATAGGCTCTACTGTGGCCCGCTACTTCCAATACCGGGCCATTCTCAACGGCTCGCCTACTCTCAACTCCGTAACTATAAACTATAATTCCGGCACTAACCCCCTGCCGCCAAAGACTAAAGACTCGTCGACAGATTTCAGCGCCACCGGCTCATCTAACAATCGCGTTACCGACACCGGTTCCAGCAATTCCCCTCAATTAGAGCTCGCTTACAAAGAACTCACCACGGATATTAATACTCAAGCCCTGTACCATTTTAGTAGCGGCGCTTGCGCCACCGATAGTTCCGGCAATGCGTACACTCTTACCGCCAACGGCGGTATGACCTGCGCCACCGGCGGCAAATTCGGCTTCGGCGCCAGCGGTTTTGCCACTACCCCCGTCAGCTACTCTCAAGCTACAGTTCTAGATGTAGCTCTGGGTTCAGGAACCATTGAGGCTTGGATTAACCCCGCCAATCTTTCCGCTGTCCAAACTATTCTCTATGCCGACTCCACCAGCGACACCTTGCTCACCCTTGGCACCAGCGGCCAAATCAATTTCTCCACTTCCGGCAGCACTAACCTTGCCACCGGGAACAGTCTTGTCGCCGCCAGTTCTTGGTACCACATTGCCGCCGTTTGGACCACTACCGGCCACAAAATTTACGTCAACGGCGTCGAACAGGCCTCCGACACCAATACCACCACCCACTCCAGCCAAGATTACACTACATATATAGGAGTAGGATCTGGTGGTAACACCCTTCCCTTCAGCAGCTTCATTGACGACATCCGCATTACCAAAGTTGCCCGCACGCCCGAAGAAATCAAACTTGATGCCCAGAGACGGCCATATGGCGTGTATACTTCCGACGTTATCAATCTAGGAAGCAATATATCAAGTATAGATAACTTACGTTGGGCCGAAAATGGGGTGGGCACCGGTGACGGGGAAACGCCATATTCTACCAACGCTCTGGTCGCTCAATGGAATTTTAATGAGACATCGGGAACAACAGCCGCCTCCGCAGGCTCCTGCGGAGCCAGCTGCAACGGCACCCTCACTTCATTCGCCTCAACTGCCAGTCAAGACCAAGCCGCCGGCACCGGTTGGACTGCTGCCAACCGCCGCTTCGGCGCCGGGGCTCTCATGTTTGATGGTACAGACGATCTCGTTGATGTAGGCTCAAATGCAGCACTTGATTTCGGCACTGGTAACTTTACTTATGAAGCTTGGATCAAAAGATCCAAAACAGGATCAAGTGATGCCATTATCGCCCAAGACCCAAACACGAACCCAAATAAGGCTCTCATGGTAGTAAATACAAACGTTGCTAGAATTAAATGTAAAGATTCGGGGGGTGTCGGTGCAACATTAGATGGCAATAAAATCGTAACTGACGGACAATGGCATCATATCGTCGGAGTCAGAAATGGAACAACGGTAAATCTCTATGTTGATGGCATGCTTGATGCCACCAGCACGAGTGGTACTGCGAATAGTTGTGACGCTGCTACAACCACAAGGATCGGGGCTCGTAATGCCGCAGGGCTTAATGCATTCACCGGTATCATAGATGCAGCCCGCATCTACTCCCGCGCTCTCTCCGCTTCCGAGATTCTTAGCAACTACCAGGCCGGAAATGTGGAGCTGCAAACCAGAACAGGAACTACCACTGCCCCCAACGACGGCACTTGGGAAGAATGGCGACCAGCCGGAAATTCCACCGAAATCCAGCTGGATAATCTCCAAACCCTCTCTCCTGTCCAAAAAATTTCCACCACAAATCTAGTTGGTTACTGGAAATTGGACGAGGTTTCGGGAAACCGGGCTGATTCAGCCGGATCAAATACTTTGACAGATAATGCTACTGTCACTTCTAAGACAGGGCACCTTAATCTTGCCGGGCAGTTTACCGCGGCAAATAGTGAATATTTAAGTATTACCGATAATGCGGCTTTAAGTATTGGCAGTGGAGTTAACCTGACCATTTCCTGCTGGATGTATTTGGACTCGGTATCAAACCAAAGAACATGCGCAGGCAAACGAACCGGAGCCGGCGCCGCTGAGTATGACCTTATGTATGTCAATGCCACCAACCGCTTTAGATTCAGGGTATTAAACTCGGGAGGAACAGACACTACAGTCAATGCCGATGCGTTTGGCGGGCCAACCACCGGGACTTGGTATTTTGTCACCGCTTGGTACGACGCCACTGCCGCAACAGCAAATATTCAAATAAATAATGGTGCTATAAATACGACCAGTTCAGCTGTTACACCGTTTGATGGTAGCGGTGACTTTAATCTTGGCCGTACTGCCGATAACACAAATTATATGGATGGACGTTTGGATGAAGTGGCCATGTGGAAGCGAGTGTTGACGGCGGATGAACGCAAGCGCTTATATGAAGATGGGCTAGACAAAACCAATGATTCGGTGGTGGGGGGAATTAACCGCTCGATTGATACCACAACCAAATTTGAAGGCTCAGGATCGGAAAAATTAACCATCGGCGCCCCGCAAGTTGACTCCTCCACCGTCGCCCTCTGGCATATGGATGAGACATCTGGAAGTGGTGCTTATATCAAAGATTCAACTGTCAATGCCAACAATGGCACACCAACTGGAACTACATCTGTCGATGGGTTTTATGGAAAGGCAAGGAGTTTTAATGGGACGAGTGATTATGTGGACATAGGAAGCGAATCGAGTTTGAGTCTTGGGTCTGAATTTGCAATTGAAGCGTGGATAAAACTAGATGTAACGAGTAAAACACACGCAATCTACTCAAAGGGAACAAATGAGTTCTTCGTTGAAAACGCGGCTTCACCGCGATTTGGTTATTACAACGGAGCTTCAGTATTCAGCACCAGTACACTCACTGCGGGTAGATGGTATCATGTTGCCATTTCACACACTGGCACTTCTGTGACGTTTTATCTAAATGGTGCGAGTGACGGGACACAAACACTAGCAAACGGAGAATGGACTTCAACTAATGGATTTATAGGCCAATGGACAACCGGTGTCGAGCGTTTAGACGGGACGATTGACGAATTTCGCATCTCCAACATCGCCCGATCAGCTGAGGAAATTGCCGAGGCTTATCGCGCCGGCCGGGACCACCGGCTGACTCGCTCCTTCGGCTCCGCTCAGGACCTATCGGCCAAGACGAAGTTACCATTCTACATTGCAGCCGATAGGCCCGGAACATATCTGCAAGCCACCATCGGCGAATCGGCCTTCGCCAACTACGAACCCGACTCCAACACTATTGGACTATGGCATTTAGAAGAAGACTTGGGTTCAGCAGATACTACTGCATTTTTGAAAGATTCGTCGGGTAATGGGGCTAATATGGATCCAGGTACTGGTGCAGCTTATCCAAGTTTTGTGCAAGGGAAAATAGGTAAAGCTAGATATTTTGATGGTGGAGATTCGGCTTCAGCCACAGTTTCTAATCCAGCTTATGTCAATACTTTAGATTTATGGATCAAGCCCACGTCTTCTGTAGCCAGCAAAACTATCGTTACCAATTTGACAACTAATGCCAGTTCACAGCCAGTATATGGAGGCTGTACTGGAGTCGCGTTGACTCTTGATGTCTGGACTCATATCGCTGCCACCTCAACTAGTTCTTCTGTTTGCTCGCTCTACCAAAATGGAGTATTAACGGCCACAGGCGCTACTGGAGTAACATTTGGAACAACTTTGAATGCTGGAGCTACTAGTTTTATTGGCACTCTTGACGAGATTCGGCTTTCGAACAATGTCCGTACTGCCGATGAAATCCGCCAGGCGTATGAGGTGGGCAAGAGAACTCACTCCATCACCATCGATTTTGTCACCAGTCCGCAGGCCGCGTATTCATCGGGCACGTCGGTCACCATTAATAATCCCTCCGGCACCACCAATCTCACCGACACCTTAAGTATCGGCGACACCATTATTTTTAAGGAAAACGTCGCCGGCACGGAAACCGTCTCCCAAGCCGTAGTTACCGGAATTACGAATAATACCGGTTATGGAACCGTGACTCTGCAGTCCGCTCCCACCTTCCCATCGGGAGGCTTCACCACTGCGGCCACTGTCTTTAAATTCCAGAGAGAGTATTTTGATGTCTCTGGAATCCTGAGCTCGTCGAAGGATGGCATAACTAGAATTACTCTGCGCGTCACCGATGGCAATGAGGGCAGAAACGTCTGGATCGACGACCTTAAATCCGCGGGACCATATCTCACCAACCCCACTTCCCGCACTCTCTCTGTCACTTCCACTCCCCAAAAATACGTCCAGTATCGCATCATCTTTAGTACCACGGACACCGCCGTATCTGGCAATGTCACCTCCGTTACCCTCCAGGCCCACGCCGGGCCTATGAAAGTCACTGGAGCCGATACTTTCACCGCCTCCGGCTCCTTCGACCGCGATGGCAACGTTCTACTTGGCAGTAATAACGTCAAAGACGTCCAATTCTACGACCGCACCAAAGATCAACTCTCCTACGCCCTCAATTTCGATGGTTCAAACGACTTAGTTTCCGTTACCAGTTCTTCAAGCGCCAATGGCTTGACCACCATGACAGTCGAGGGCTGGATTTACACGAATGGAGCCGGTGGTGGAAATTTCGGCAGAATTATTAGAAAAGGTAATACGGCATCACCAAGCGGATCAAACATGTACTGGGATGTTCACATCGGCAGCTCAGCTGCCAATTATCTCACTTTTAGAGCTGGATATTTAACGAATTTTGGTCAGTGGGACACCCCCACTATTACATTGCTAAACACATGGACACATTTTGCCGTCGTCTACACTCATGGAGATCCAAACAATAACCCAACTATGTATATCAACGGTTCGGCGGTAACCGCAACAAGAAGCTCAAACCCTTCTGGGTCCCCAATCAGCGATAATACTACCATGGCCATTGGAGACTGGGGCACTGGAACCCGATCTTTCAATGGAATCATTGACGAATTAGCAGTTTTTAATACCACTCGCACCGCCACCCAAATTGCTGCCGACTATAACGCCAGAAGACTGTCAAATACCATAACCGGTCTGGTTGGCCTGTGGCACTTTGACGAAGGGGCCGGCACCGCCGCCTTCGACTCTTCCGGCAACGCCAACAACGGCACTCTCACCGGCATGGTCCCTGCAGACAACTGGGTCAACAGTTTTTCGGACAAAGATCAATCCGCTCTCTCCCAACAAGTTCTGGGTATCGACCCCAACTGGCCCTCCGGCCCGGTGCGTACTAGCTCAACTCTAAATTTCAATGGTTCCTCAAGCTATATAAATCTGGGGTCACCATCAAGTTTAGACTTAGCTGGTCCATTTACATATGAAGCCTGGATCAAAACGAGCACTGCAACCGCAGCTGTAATTATTACCTATGGCACTGCGTCACAATGGTATTCTCACTTCGGCACTGACACCACCGGCGTCTTATACTGGGCTGGCTACAACGGCTCCTCCGTTACCAGCATCTACGGAACCACTGTTGTAACCGATGGCAACTGGCACCACGTGGCTATTGTATACAACGGGGGCACCAGCGAAACCTTATATGTAGATGGCAAACTAGACAAATCAGAAACTCCCGGTATCAGTAGTATTTCAACTCCAGTTGGATCCAGAACCATCATTGGAGCTAAATTTGATTTAGCTTCACAGTTCTTCAATGGTCTAATAGATGAAACGGCAATTTTTAACTCTGCCCGCACGGCGGCTCAAATCTCATCAGATTACAATGCTAGACGCCTCAAGGGCAACGAAACTAATCTCCAAGGTCTGTGGCATTTCGACGAAGGTACGGATAATACCTGTTCCGGAGGAACCAACGACATTTGCGACGCTTCCAGCAATAGTAACGACGGACCAAGTACGGGCTCCCCCACTTGGGTTACCGACGCCCGAACTATCATGGACAACAATGCTCAATATATAAAGCTCAGTGCAAGCTCGTCCACTGCCACTGATAAGGGCCTAGAAATTTATGCCGTCTCTACTACTCAATTTAAATACAGATGGACCGGAGATCAAGTGTGGTCATCCGCACAAGATTTCTCCAGTTACAGTTACAGTTCACCGTCACAATTAGGCACCACTGGAGTCTACGTTGGCTTTGATACTACCAACGGCACCTTTGGCGACGAAAGTTATTTCCTCATTCCCTCCTGGGCCATCCAGCAATTCGGCCCATACCGGGGCACCAGAAGAAGTTTCCCTGAACGCAGCTATCTAGTCGCCACCGACAAGGGCGTAGACATTATTGATGCTGACGACAATACTCTTTGGATGCGCATCGAAAACGGCACCGGCCGATCCCTAGGAGCATTTACAAATAACAACCCGGCATCGGTATTTATGACCCAAGGCCAGCTCTTCGTCGGCACCTACAATCCCAGCTCCGCGGAAGCTACAGGACTATATAGATTTGATTTCAACCGCGATAAAATTTTTAGGTACAACGATACAAACAAGACCACCAACACGGTAAACATCGCCAAAAGAAACACCGCCGATTCCTCTTATGGCTCCGCAGACACCTCTCAATTTATTCAAACAAAGGACGTTAGCGATGTGCACGCTATAACCATTCAGGGCCAGCTCATAGTAGCTACCGCAAACACCACTGGTATAACTCAATTTAGTGTCCAAACGCCCTCAACTCCCCGCAGATATTCTGATGTTTCAGGCGACGCATACCAAAGGGTTAGGCTCGTTGAAAACTTCTCTTCCGGAAGTGTAGGCGACCTGTATGCCCTGAATACGACTCAACAGCAACTCGAACGCTGGAATAACGTAATAGATGATATTGCCAACAAGCTCGGCGGCACTCCAGACGCCAAATATGATGAAACTGGAGCCACCCCCACTGCACCGGCTCTCTTTGCCACCGCCCAAGCGGTCTACGATCTGGCTGTTACTCCCGCCACCTCTACAGTCGTCGCTGCTGATGCCACGGTCTACGTTGCCCACGCAGGCGGAACTACCGTCGTCAATGAAAACCGCACCACTCTCGCCTCCGGTTCCGTCAAATACTACACAAAGGATTATATTACTGAAGAAATGGTCAGCGACATCCGTGGCATGTGGCCACTAAACGGATCGGGTTCTATAGCCAACAACGCGGTTATTTCCGATACTTCCCTAAAAGTCTCCAAACTCACGGCGGGAAACGCTAATGGTACCGGTATGAGCTACGTTTCAGCTATTAGAGGTACCGGAGTGAGCCTAGATGGAACAGATGATTATCTATGCGCTGATTCAGCCAGTGATGGCACCTGCGATAATGCAGTCACTAACCTAAATCCTACCGGCTCCCAGGGTTTTTCTGTCGGCCTTTGGGTCAAATTCAATAACACCACCGGGGACCAAAGACCAATAGACAACCATGGATCAGGAGGATATTCCATTGCTATAAACAGAACCAGTATTAACTGTACTACCAGCAACTTGTGTTTTGTCGCAAGAGACACGTCCGGAACCCCTACCGACCGGGCCGTTAATGTGGCTATTCCCTCCGCCGGAGTCTGGCACTTCGTTGTAGGAGTCCTCGATCCCGCCAACTCAAAAGTCAGAATTTATGTTGATGGTATAGAAGCCGGAAACGCCACAGCCGGAGTAGATGGCTTAATCGCCCCAACCACAACCTGGTGTATCAGTGGTAATGCTGGCGCAGCCACATGTAAAGAGGCTACAAACACTCCTCTAAATGGATCTGTCGATGAACCATTTGTGGTAGGAAAAGCCCTCTCCGCTACTCAAATCCAGCAAATGTATGTCTCCGGTCTTGAAGCTTTAAATAATAAATATAGAGTAAGGCTAGCTTCCGATGCCATAAATCAACTCGCAGGAAGCACAAACACAACAACCGCAGTTGCTTCAAATAAACTAAACCAAACCGGCACAACCCGCGCACAAAGACTATATGTTGGAACAAATGGAGCCTCCCAGGATGACGGAATTTTGTCTAGAATTTTGGTGAATGGTGATATACGCGATAGAGAATACGACGAATCGACGACAGACCCCATTCTGACCGACAACGACATCAGCTCCGTCTCTGTGAGTAACGACGGCGCGTACATCGTCGTCGGCACCGACGACCAGGGCATCACCGTCATCCAAAATGGATCTACGGCCAACAGGTTGCGAAGCGGAGGCAGGGTTCAGGGACCTTACAAAAGACCAAGTAATTAAAAATAATATGTTTTACACTTATGTACTACTCAGCCTGAAAGACAACAGGCTATACACCGGATCCTCATCTGATTTGAAAAAAAGAATCAAACAACACCAATCTGGCCAAGTATCATCGACAAAACATAGGCTACCAATAAAACTCATTTATTATGAAGCGTGCCTAGACAAGAACAGTGCTATAAAAAGAGAAATTTACCTGAAAACCTCTTGGGGTAAAAGATATATAAATGGACGAGTTAAAATTCTACCGTCATCCACCCCAGTTGGATAGCTTTGCATCCAACGGGGTAGCCCCGTGAGATCTGAAAGTATCTCACTGGGGCAAAACGGCTCAAATGCCACCCGGCTTCGCTCCGGTGGCCGCACCCAAGGACCCATGAAGAGGCCGCTAAATTGACCTAATTAACCTAATTTCTAAACAATTTCCCGAAAACGGTGAATTTAGGTATTGACATCCAGTATTATCCGGTGTAAAACTGGAGCATGACCACCATCCGCCACCTGGACAATTCAATTACCGCCCATGTTCAAAATCTCAAGGAAGCGCTCGTTCTCCTGGGCGCCCGCCAGGTAGGAAAAACTACCATTCTCCAGAGACTTTTTCCCCACGCCCAATACGCAACCGTAGACAATGAACACGTCCGCACCATCTTAGACCGGTATGACATTACGGCATACCGCGAGCTCGTCCCCCAGGGAACAACCCTGCTTATCTTAGATGAAGTTCATTTGCTCAAAGATCCCGGCAGGGCGGTAAAGATTCTCTACGACCAAATGCCCGGTATCCGCCTTATCGTGACCGGATCCTCGGCTTTTTGGATCAAAAACAGAGCTACTGAAAGCCTCGCTGGCCGCAAAATAGACTATCACCTATTTCCCTTAACTATGAGTGAGTATCTCGTCCAGACAGGAAGCGTGGAAGAATTATTTTATCCGGTCCTACGGCACCTGACTGCCAGCACACATTTTCCCAAAGAACGTATCTATCCATTTGATGCCCCATCCCTGACAAATACCGCCCTGCGCTTCGGGCTGTACCCTGCCGTAATACAACACCCGCAAAAAGAGACGTATTTAAAAAATCTGGTAGACAGCGTGGTCTTCCGGGATTTATTGGAATTATCGCTACTGGAAAACCGGCCGGCCGCACGCAACCTCCTCCGGCTTCTGGCCTTCCAAATAGGCAGCCTTGTCAATATCAGCGAACTTGCGAACAAGCTTTCCATTGACGCCAAAACCGTCCGCCGGTATCTGACGCTTTTTGAACAAAGCTTTATCATCTTCACCCTCCCGCCATACACCAAAAATGGTCGAAAGGAAATCGGGAAAATGGCAAAAATTTACTTTTTTGACTGTGGCCTGCGAAACGCCCTCATCGACAATTTCCTGCCCCTGGAGTCCCGGGCAGACCAGGGAGCGCTTTTTGAAAATCTAGTCATGTCTGAAGTGTATAAATCTAATATCTACGGCGGTTTTGGCTACACGCTTCATTTCTGGCGGACAACCGACGGGTCAGAAGTAGACCTGGTACTCACAAAAAGCAATACGCTCACGGGAATCGAGATTAAATCCTCAAACCGCCGCCCAAATCGGGCCTTTCTCCAGCGCTATCCCTCCGCTACTCTAACCACCGTCACGCCCAGTAATTACCTATAAGCCCCGGTTTACCCAATACTTCTTCCCGTCCGAAACAATCTCCACGTCACCATCCAGGTCCGTTCTTAGTATC
>Ga0209727_1001286_pt1 | contig 21261 bp, 33 predicted proteins | sample RifGroC1_FD_183995 | JGI IMG/M metagenome (GOLD analysis project Ga0209727, IMG submission 183995) | Groundwater microbial communities from Rifle, Colorado, USA - Groundwater C1 (SPAdes) (version 2) | ecosystem: Environmental > Aquatic > Deep subsurface > Groundwater | place: Rifle, Colorado...
AAGCCGCTTCCTCAAATCGGGGGGGGGCAACCATTATACAGACTTTCTCTTTGTTCTTTTGGCATCGCCCCGTTGCCGGCCAGGTATATTTTCATCTTTTCGATTGTTTTTATTGGTTCCAGTTTTGCAATATTGATCAAAATCAGCTTCTTTTTCCTTGGTATGGAAATAACTCAAGAGGCGATGCCGGCCATTTGCTTTGGTCAGGGATTCCCCTTGTGATATTTCCAGGAGCCAGGTGGCAAGGTATAATTTCACAGTGAAAAGCTCCTTGATACCTTTGGTTGAAACGGCCATGGCCAGGCCCGCCAATTCTTTTCCAGATCCAGAAAATAGATAATATTCAACTCGTCCCGTTGCTTGTAATCATTGGAGAGTCCTCCCTCAATTATCTTTTCGACCTCCCGCTTTCCGCCGGTTTCCTTGCCATTCCATTTCTCGTCATCTTTCAATTCGTATTTGGCATCAACCGTCCTAAATTCAGAAATTCCAACCTTGAATCCTTTGGCGGTAAAATACTTTTCAATATTCTGCCGGGCAATCGGGGAAAAGGATTCCAAATGTTTGCCGGCTTCGTTCTTGCTGGGGCTCCGATTGCTGACCTGGACCTTCCAATAATCCTCGGAATAATCGTATTTGCCATCCTTGAATTTTGGAACATATACCCCACCCATCCGGCCGGTCATTACCCAGCTTGTGCTATCTACAGACCACCACGGGTATCGTCGCATCAAGGAATTACTGGTCAAGCCAAAACCATGTACCTTGATGATCGGCATCCCGTCTTTATCGGTCAGGTAATTTTTCCAGATATCATCCAACCATATTCTCAGGTCAGGGGTCGAGATAGGGACCATGCCACCAAGGGCAATATAGTCGTAACCCCTGGATAAATACATCTGCAGCCACTTGGGGTCTTCCCCATAATGGAAGCAGGGCAGGGGATTGACCCCGGCCTTCTCCATGCGGCGTTGATTCCGCCAAGTACCTTCCGGGGAACCAATAACATCGAGATTGGCATATACCTCAAGATGATCTTTGTGGGCTTTGATGAATTCGATATATTCATTAATATCGATTTCTACGCCCTGGGTAAATGCGGAGAAAGCGCCGGAGTCAAGGAAGATGTCGACTTTAGTTTCCATAGATAATTCGAAGGCAAATGGTATGTTAAATTGGTTTTGAGAAATATCCCAGAAAGAGAGAAGGCGTTTATTGATCAAACTTTGCCATTTTCTCTCTCTCTTATTCCTGGCGTGCCGGCAAAGTTGATTTTCATGGTTTACAATTTCTTTTTCTTCTGCTTTATTAATTTGAATCTGTATTTTTGTTCTTTATCTCGAAGATAGAAACTTAACAATTGATTGATTTTTTCAATTGTTTTTAATCGATGCCCCCCCCCGGCTCGCCTGCAAAATAAATCTTCATTTCTTTTTATTCAGGTTAATCACGTTCATTATTTTATTACCTCTGGAAAGATCATGGAATGATATCAGGCGCCGATAAACTTTAAGTTTATCGGCGAAATACCGCTCTCTTCCCTTGGTATTCATGACCGAGTATCCAGAGGCCAGGTAAATTTTCATGACCGGATCAAACTCAATAACTCGGATCTTGCTTCAGGCTTAGTTAAAAATACGCCTTTCATTGAAGAGGTGACCATGGTAGAATGCTGCTTTCCGACGCCCCTCATTCTGATACAGAAATGATCTGCTTCAATTATGCAGGCGGCCCCCTGGGCATTCAATTCATTCATGAGAATTGAGGTCACCTGATCCCCTATTCTCTCTTGAATTTGTAATCTTTTGGAAAAGATATCAATCAGTCTTGCGAGCTTTGAAATACCAATAACCTTGCCTCCAGGGATATATGCGACATGCGCCCGGCCTACAAATGGTAATGCGTGATGTTCACACATGGAATATAATTCAATATCCCGCAAAAGGACTATTTGATCATATCCATCTGATTCAAAAGTTTTTATAACATCAGAGGGATTTTGCTCATATCCGCTGAAAATTTCTTTCCAGGCTTTAATCATTCGTTTTGGAGTTTCTTTTAATCCATCTCGATTTAAATCCTCTCCGATAAATTCTAAAAAGCGAGACGGGATATCTTCCGCGGAGGTATCATGGCCAGAATCGGTTACCTCCCAAGGGAAGACCAACCATTCCATCGGATCGGTCTTTTCAAAAAGAGCAATGAATGGAGTGTCGGGATAGAGTTTTGCATATCTCTTTTGCGTACTGCCGGAATCGATCAGGTCATCAATAATATAATCTGCCTTGCTTGGGGTATTGGTGACGAACCCATCGGTCAAGCCAGAAAGCAAATATGCCGGGGGGATTCCGCCTCTTGGCACCCCATAAAAAGTCGCATTGGCGGGTAGTCTCTTAGAAATATCAAAACAGCGTTCTTGTACTTCTTCATTTGTAATAATTCTTTTCACGAAGCCTCCTTTCTACTCTGCATATTGAATCGGATCAATCAGGCCATTCACGGCAAATGCTTCCAATCTTTCAGTACATGATCCACATTTTCCGCAAGACAAAGCCTGATCCTTATAACAGGTACGGGTCAATTCAAAAGGAACTTTGTGCTCCATCCCGACCTTGACGATATCTCCTTTGCTCAACCCCAGGAAAGGGGCATACAGAGAAACCGAATATTCAGAAGCTGTTTTGATGGCCAGATCCATGCTTTCTTTGAAGACCGGCCGGCAATCTGGATAGATGGCATGATCCCCGGCATGGATACCGAGCGCTACCGCGTCATACTCGAAAGATTGGGCCAGCCCCGCAAGGATAGCCGAGAAGATCATATTTCGGCCAGGTACGACCGTTTGTACCATGGTACGGTCTTCATAATGGCCTTCCGGGACCGGGCGGGAATCTTCTTTCAGCAAGGCCGACTTGAACCCGGCGAAGATCCCGGAGATATCCATTGATTGCCGCTTGATGCCGTAATGCTCGGCCAGCTTCCGGGCGGCTTCCAGTTCGTATTGATTGTGCTTGGACCCATAAAAGAAGGAAACAGCGAAAACTTCATGACCAGTCCCGAGGAGGGTTCCAAGCAGGGCGGCGGAATCCATGCCGCCAGATAGTGATAAGACGATTTTCATAGATTAAACCCCTTTTTTAATTTTTGGTTGAACCAGTTTAATTGATATCCAAGGGATAAACCAAATAAAGGTTTTTCACCTTCAAAATATTTATGGTAATTGCTTCCGCAAAAGAACCAAAATTCCCCGGAAATATTCTTTTCCAAAATTTGTTGTTTTACTTTATTGGACCAATTTTTCTTTTCGTCTTCGGTAAATGTATTCAGAGTTTTTTCGTACGGCTTAATAATATCTTGTAAAAAGACCAATCCATATTTGGCGGACAGAATATATATTTCGTCGAATTTTTCTTGTTGGCAATAACAAAGGGATTTTTTAAACAACTCCCCCTGATACAGGTCCTTTGCCTGGCAGGGGGAGGTTTTCTTTCTCTTTGAACAACCTATGAAGGCTATTCGTTTCATTCTGCTGCTTTGATACCTGCCGGCAGATTCTTGCCCTTGGCCCACATGGAGACCCAAATCTTGATAGTCGTGGCAGATACGGCATCATTGGTGGCCTTCAGCATTTTTGCCTGATCTTTTTCGCCAGCTGCAAAGAGATCATAAACAATCCGCTTATTAGAGGGGGCACCAGGGGCCTTTTCCTTCTTTTCTTTTTTGACTTTCTCGGGCTTTGCTGGCTTCTCAGCCTTTTCTTTGCCGGCCTTGGCGGGCTTTTCAGTCTTCTCGGCTTTGCCGGCCTTTTCCGGCTTATCCTTGGCCTTCTTGGTAACGACCGGCCGTACGCCCAGGGCCGTCAGGACCTCCCATGCTTCGGGGCTGAATTTGTCGGTATCAAAGACCTGGCATTCACCCTTGTCGTAGCAGTTGTCATGAATCAGCTTCTTGAGACCATCGATGCTGGATTTCTCGCTGGCTTCGATTGCCGGGTCCAGATCCATGACCTTGTTCATTTCTTCGATCAGGGCGACCAGGTCTTCTCGCTCGATTGCCGGCTCGGGCTTTTTCTTTACCGAGTCATCATCGTCATCATCGTCGTCTGCATCGGCGGCAGCAATGACCAGACCTTCCGGCAACTCAACTTCCAGGGCGCAAAGGACGGCGTGGGTTTCGGTCGTCAGGGAATCCCCCTTATCGAGCAGGCCGGCAGCAACCACAATAGCCTTGGTCAATTCATCGGTCTTTACGCCGACCGTCTTGATCTTGGGGTCGGGGTCCAGCAGAGCATTCAGCTCTTTTGCGGCAGCAATCAGTTCGGGACGTTTGAGTTCACTCATGGTAATTCTCCTTTATTCTTGGTTTGGAAATTCTGGTAAATGGCCACAATGACCATTTTTATCTTCTATCCTATTATACTGTTTTCGAATAATTTTCTACGGAAATATTTTACATTCCGGCAAAATAAATTGAAAAATTACCTCTCAATTTTTGAGTCAGGCCAAATTGTTTTATGAATCTGAGTATTTAGGATACAATGGGTCAAACCATCTCTGACCATCCATTCCCATAATTCAGCGGCAGTCAAGGGCGAAATCGGAGAAAGGGCCAGGCCGCAGCTGGTCTCATCCAGATCCTTTATAATATCGGCCGCGGTTTGGAAGTCTCGTTCATCCTCAATCGGGAACTTGAAAATCAAATTATCCCCGGCTTCGGCATCTTCCAGGTGCTTTTCCGGCAGGATCATCGAATCAAAATACCCACTCCCCGGCATCTTGATATCGACCACCCAACAATTGGGATGCTCAGGGTAGATATCCAGGGGAAGAGAACCATTTGTTTCAATGCTGGTCATATACCCCTGGGTATTTAATTCCCTGATTAATTCCCGGAGACCATCTTTTTGCAACAGAGGCTCCCCGCCGGTGATTAAAACCCGGTCACAATCAAAAGAATCAACCTGCTCGACTATTTCTTCAATGGTCATCGTCGTGCCGGCAGCATTGATTGATTGCTTGGTATCACAATAGTGGCAAGCCAAATTACAACTTGCAAAACGTATGAAAATGGTCGGGGCTCCTTGCGGCCAGATATTGACTTCCCCGGAGATCGAAAAGAAAATCGACACAATGTTAATTTTTATGGGATTCATTATTTTCTCCAGGTGGCAAAGGAATCATCAGTTTCAGAAACCTGTACCCGGACCAATCCCGGGCCAAGGGGGGTTTCCATTATATGACCAGCAATCCAATTGGCAATGGTCTCGGCGGTTGGATTGAATGGGTCGAGGATCTCGTTTAAGTACCGATGATCGAGCTGGTCGATAATCGGCCCGACAATTTTCTTGATATCCTTGAAGTCAACTACCATGCCAGGATATGGTCTCGGAAGTTGGCCATACTCATTGGTGAATTCGACCTCCACATTACTATTGTGGCCATGAGTACGGGCGCAGTCTCCGTCATATTCCGGCAAATGATGGGCATAACAAAAATTAAATTTCTTGGTTACTGTGATTGACATATCCTCTCCTTTTTAAATTAAACAGAATCCACAAGGCGCGTCTTTATCTTGAATATTCTCATATTTCTTTCCGATGATTTTTTCAAGTTTTCGTATTTTTGCTAGCTGAATTTTTCCAAACTCAGTATTGAACATCTTTTGTTGAGTTTTTTTTGATGTTAAAAAACAAGGATAACAACCGACTCTGTCATTCGTCTTTTCGAAATATAATGGATTTATTTCGATATCTCTTTTTCTGATTTCATCAAAAACTTGGCTTGTAGATAATTCTAAAATCGGTAATTTTACTTTGATTGAATTTAATGCAAAAAATTTACTTGAATTTGAAAATATTTCATCATAATCATACACGGCTTCGGATATAAAGTTTTTATATCTTTTTCTTCGATTGATGCTTTCTTTTAATCTCATCCCGTACCAAATTTCATCACCTTTAGTACAGTTTGCCCGTATCCACCTTTCACTAGGTTCTATTTTTAAATGTTTAGAACAAAATCTTCCTACCTTCCCAGAAGGAAATCTTCTAGCTTCGATTATTAAACTCTCCATTGTTAAACAATCTTTTCCATGTAATTTTCCTTTTTGTGATTTTTGAATTATTATTCCAAGTCTTGTTTCAAGGCGAGAAAGATAAGCATATGTTTCTGGATGCTCCCAACCAGTATCATGAAATAATGGAACACAAATTTCTTTGCCATACCTTTCAATCGCCAATAATAAACAAAGTGTCGAATCCTTGCCTCCACTTACCGGGATTATTATTTTGGTTTGCATTAATATGACCCCAGAAATGGGCGACCCATTTCGAGCCGCTGGCAAATAGTTGCGTATTTCTTTCCTCGTTTTCCGCTTCGAACAATTAACTGATTAATCCGGAACAATCCCAGCTCGGCTTCCCCATCGGTTTGGTTGAGACCAAAGAAGGCCGTTGTATGGCTGTATTTTCGTTTATCCTCGCTGTAGTTGGAGAGATCCAGCCAGTCCTTACCATAGCTGGCTCCATCGGCTTGCGTAGGGCAAACAACCAGGCAATGCCATTTATGGGCCAGGGCCCGGATCTTCAACCACTTCATATTCTCTTTCTGCCGGAAATCCATCCGCTGGTCTTCCAGGTCGGGGGCCATGATGTCGGGGTAATCAATTAGGACTACATCAGCCGTAAATCCACTTTCATGCCAGACGGCCAATTGATTATCAATCATTTTCGGGCTGAGGGTATATGCCGGATAATCAGCAAAGTTCCAACCGGCCCCCCGGAATCGCTTTTGGAATTTACGCTCAATATTGTATGCCTCTTTCCAATTCAGGGGGATTATTTTATCCCGGAGTTTAAACCATGGGGCACCCAGAAATTCTTTTTTGCCCTGGCACTTGGTGCATGGGGTATGGTCGCTTCCGTATTGTTCAAAGGCATCGCTATAAACCTGTTGGAGATCCTTGAAGGCGGGAGGCTTATCTCCCCGGATTGGCGATTCCCCACAACCGGCTGGGCATTGACCATTCTGATTCCAAAAGCAATCAACTACCGGGATCATCAATTGCCCGCAGTATTCAAGTTCATTGGATTTCCTGGCCATGTAGATATATTTCCGGAGTTCCATTTCTTCCCGGTTCATATCACCGGCCGCAAAGAAAGCTACTTTTTTACCGGTTCGCTGGGCCTGGAATCCAATGTCTGCTAGCCACCATGTTTTTCCCGTTTTTTCCGGGCCAAGTAAACCAACAAATCCGCCACGGACGAAATGCCGGTTCCAGAGCTGCCCGAGTTTCCCAGGATACTCAACAATGGGCTCCTGGATGTCTTCAAAGATTTTTTGTGTTCTGGTGATATCGTCGGCGAAGAAGTCATGGTTTATATTTACCGCTCGTTGAATTTGCTTATTGGTAGCAAGCAGTACATTGGCCTCTAACAGGTTCCCCCGCTGGGCCTCGGCCTTGATATCATCTGCCAGGCGAACCAGCCTGTTTTCATCGAAGTACGCGAAAGTTTCGTCAATCAGGACTTCCGGATTGTTCTCGGCCTGGGTTTGATATTCATCGCTGAGGTCATCGAGGATGCTACCAATGTCCTCCGATTCTTCCTGATTGAGTTTCCCCCTCCTGGTATATGATTCGAAGATGATCCCGATATCTTCCAGGGGCGCTTTTCCGTGTTTATTGAAATAGCGGATACACCAGGAAGCAATCTTTTTTGCGGCTTCATCCTTGAGGAGATCGGCATTAAATACCGGGGATATTTCCCGCAGGTATTGGTCATTGGTAATCAGGCCGATAGCAATGCGGCGTTCGATGAATTGAGAACTCACGATCAAACCGGTTGATGCTGTAATTCTTTTTTATCCCCGGCTGGATTCACAATCCAGTTCCGCTTCAATACTTCATCGATAACCTTGGAGGTTTCTTTTTCAGAATCAACCCCAAAATGAGAAAGAAGCTGTTGGCCAAATACTCCAGAATCAACCACTCCATCGGCAATCTGATTGATATTGAAACCATTAACCCCGCCCCTGATTGCTTGGATTCCTTTCAGGATATGATGCGCTACTTCGCCAACCTCTTCGGCCATTCCCAGGGTAAACTGCATGGCAAGGATCATATCGATTAGTTGATCCTTGGTCATTGCTTCGTATCGGGAGCGGGGAAAGTTTCGTTCTTGCCATTCCTTCAGTTCTTTCTGTTTAAGGTCAATCATACCAAAAACCCCTCCCAAGGCATCATGTTCATTACTCGTTGCATATCTGGATGAGCAGATTTTGCTGTTCGGAGTTTTCTGATATGTACCCATTCAGCCGCATCTGCTGTGGCCACGATCTCGGTCTTCAAGGCATTGGGCAGGACGGCCCTGGCTTGTTGAGGTTTGAGATCGTGGAATATCAAATTCTTGTATGCTTGAGAAGTCTTAACGCAAGTTTCCAAAAAGGTTTCACGAGCATATATTGGCCAGTTTTCATAATCAGTGGGCTCAATAAACTCCATATCCTTACCGCCGTAGTTCACATACCTGGTTGATTCCTGAGCAAAAGAGCAGGGTCGGTGCCGCACCAACTCATGACTGACTCCTCGATCACAGATGAATTTTGCTGCGTAGCGATGGAGTTCTTTGGGGATTTCGTCGTGAGGACAAGAATCCCATGGAGTATAAATTGGATCAAGCAAAATAATATCAAACAGATCATCATATCTTCTTGCGAATGCTCGAAAAATCGGATCATCCCAGCCAACTATATTTCCTCTTTGATACCATGCAGTAAGGCTTCCCCCAACATAGATGTAGTCAGAGTTCTGAAGCACATTTAAATATTTGCCAGCAATACTAACTATAGTTGAGATCAAACCCATAATAATCGTTTCTGGCTGATGCATTCGCGCCACAAAATTCGAGTGCTCAACCATAGCCAGATGTGGAGTTGGTCTTGCGCTGATCAGCTTCCGGACGAATCCTTCTGCACTGGTCTCGGTAATCTTGTCTTCTGATTTGTAGCAAGTCCTGCCCGCCATCTCGATGAACTTAAGTGCTGCATTGTACTCTGTCGGTACTGCTCCGAAAAACTCAACGCTTGGTTTGATGATTTTCATAGTTTCACTCCTGGGTTATCACGTTCGTAAATGGCTTGGCGCAAATAAACTACCAAATCCAAAGCCTCCTGATATGCATCCACCAAAGAATCTCGACCATTGAAAGGTTGCAGGCGAGTATTGTATTTCTGTTTACCAATCTCATCCCGTTCTTTCATATCGGCCAAAACGAGATCCCAGACGGCCGGATGATTATTTTTGATTGGTGGCGGTTCGGGAGTGTTAATTAAAGATTTTTTATTACTTCTTTGAATCAAATCAACCAAATCAATTTCGCTTAGATCAGTTACTGCCGCAAACCCCCAAGGAGGTTTTCCTTCTTCATCAACTCGAAAATGTAAACTTCTCATTTTATCCCCAGATAAGTTGTTTTAAATAAATTATTCCAGAACACATAATGGTTATTGACAAAATAAGATATACAAACCAAAGACATTTTGCCCACCATTCCATTCCATCAAGAGGTGTATAATCATCATCTTTCAATTTGGTCTCCTTTTTTAAGACTGTCTCGGAGGGCTTTTAACCATCTATTTCTACACTCGACGCGCTCAACTTCTTTGGTATATTCGTTAGTGTGGTAGTGGTCGTCATGTTGCGCGCCGGATATTTTTTCAGCCAACCAATCAGGGCCACTTAGGCGATGCGGCGGGTGTTCCAGATAATAACTGTTATCACAATCGAAATCGATACTGCTGACAAGCTGCTCAATCATGAATTTTTTCATGCCCTCATGGTCTGGTGTAGGCGGCTTCCAAGCACGGACTTTCTCAAGCATCACTTCGTATTTCATCCGCAGGTCGTCGTGCTCCCGTATTGCGTCAGCGTGTCGGGCTTGAGCAGCCAAAAATTCCTGCTCGGCGGCAGCTGTCGCCTCGGCCATCGACAACCCCAAAAGCCTCTGTATCTCCGCTCGCGCGGCAGCTTGTTTCTCGATATGGTAGGGGCTCGGTTCAAATCTCTCAGGTACATGGGCGCTTAGAGGATCGTCCCGCATATCTATCAATGCACCCATTCCTCGCGCGCATCGCCAAACAAACTCATCAAAAGTCATTCCGTCGGCTATCTGTGCTGTGTATCCTGTTGGCATAGTGGTCTCCTTTTAAGAAATTGCTTGGTTGTTCACTGCCTCAACCCCATCCTTTACAGGTATGGGGTCTTTGAGCACTTCTCAGAAGATTATATTTTAATTCTTGCAATTTATGTTTGCGCCGCAAATGGGCAGTCTCAGTCTGGCCGGCGCTTGAAGCTAGCCATAATCATGTTGGAGTGGTCTGGCCTGCTTTCCGGGGCGATTGCCAAGCGGGCCTGGTTTATCGGAGAGCAATGGTCGTGGCCAAGCTGCTGAGACAGCTCGCGTAAAATCCCATTCGCCACTCCAAAAATCTATATGATAGAAATGAAACATTTAATTTGAACCAACCTTCAGCAGTTTTTCAACAACCATTTCCCGGAGCTTTTTGTTTTCTTCGGTCAGGTTGGTTATGATCGTCTGGAGTTCTTCAAGGCGTTTTTTCAGCTTCTTGTTTTCGGCCAAAAGATTGTTGGCTTTTGCCTCACTACCATCCGCAATCTGCCGGACCTGCCGCCTGCCAGGGAAAACCTTGTAAATGACATCGTAAAAATTCGGGATTATTGACAGGGATTCAATATGCGATTCAACAGCCGCCAGGACTTGCGGCCTTTCCTTCTTGCTCATGTTCTTCAGGGCCACACTATTCTCATATCCGTACTTGAGGAAAATATCCCGCCCGTTTTCCATTGTAACAATTGCCTGAATAGAAAGGAAGCGGGTCATGGTCCAGCCGGCGACATGGCGGAGAATGAATGAGAATTTTGCTTCTTTCCATTCTTTGATATTGTTGTCGGTGCCGGTGTAGAAGGTGTCGTTCTTCCAGTTTTCGGTTTTCTGAAGTCCAACCATCAAGGCGAAAATCGAAAGAATACCTTCATTCCGTTTGGTTTTGAGTTCCTGAATTTCTTTTGTAAGTTGTTTTAAGGTCTGCATTGTTCTACCTCGCTGGTTAGACTGATTAGGTTGGAGACTTTGGTTAAGACTTCCCGACTTGCTGTATAGGTATCTTTGGTTATATTTTTAATTTCACGAGTTTTTAATTCAAACTTACCCATACATTTTTGATTACAAAAATGGGTTTTTGTTCTTTTAATTTGACAATCATGTCTTTTGAATTTCTTCCCGCAATAATCACATTTAATTATTGATTGTTTTTGCCTTTCTTTTTGGAGTTTTGCAAGAGCTTCTAAACGACAATTATTACTACAAAAATGGGTTTTAAACTTAAGAGAACTTGAAATTTTTTTAACTTCAACGCCGCAACAATCGCAATTAACTATTGTTTTATTGATTCTTGATTCTGAAAGGCATTTTATACTACAAAAAGTCCCGTTCTTGTTTTTTGCGATTAAGGTTGGTCTTTTTTTAACTTCAACCCCACAATAATCACATTTGATCGTTATTTTTGTACTTTTCCACTCACCTTGGCATTTGTGATTACAAAAATTGGTTTTGTAAATTTTTGTATTTAATTTTTCAAATTCTTTCCCACAATAATCACATTTAACGATGCTTTTCGTTAAAGATGATTGATACTTTCCTTTGCACTCAAGGTTACAAAAACTTCTTTTATAAATTCTGCTAGGAATTCTTTCAAATTCTTTCCCACAATAATCACACTTGACTTTCATCTCGGCAAATCCTCAGTTTTGGTTATCACCACCTCAATCTTTCATCTATCCTATTATACTTTTTTCAATCAGTTTTCTGCCGATTTATTTTACGATAACTCAAATATATTACACCAATCCATGATCCGCCTGGTCAAACGCTCGTCTCCGTACCGCTTGGCAATCTGGTCAATACTGAAATTGCTAGTAAAAATGGTCTGCTTATCCTCTTCGTACCGATGGGTCAGAATCAAATACATTGCCGTAAAAGCCCACTCAGTTGGTTTCTCCACCCCGAAATCATCCAGGATCAGAAAATCCACATTCTTGTATCTATCCATGATCGCCTGCTCTTCCCCGGCGGAGAGTTTAAATGATTTCTGAAGATTCTGGATCAGTTGCGGGGATGATTCAAAAAGAAAGGTGGCGCGGGGATTCAGGTGCTCCTTTACCGTATTGTATTGTTCCATATGATAGAGCATGGAACAGACCGCAGATGTCGTTTTCCCCTGCCTGGCTTCACCAGATAAGAATAGGCTCTGTTTGAAGTTTTCCTGGATAGAGATAGGAAGGACCGACCATTTCTTTTCAGCTGCGTCCTGGGCTATCCTCATCGCCCTACTGGCCGTTTTTGATGGGACGCCGGCTTCGGCAAGATGGGCCAGGGTATTTTTTGCCCGAAATTGATTGGTATAGTAACAAAGCCGGCATTGATTGTTGCAGCCGAAACTTACTTTGTCCCCGCATTGGCATTTTTGGTTTTTGACTTCTTCTTGGAATTCATCTTCAAAATCATTCATTATCGTATTTCCCCCAATTGGTTTTATCGACTTTTATTTTCATATCTCTTCCTGGCCTGAATGAATAATCAATATTACCGGAGATCCCTGAGCCATTGGCAACGCCTGGTTGTTTCTTTTCGTAGTCCTGTATTTTTTCGTTCAGATATTTTTCAAAATTTTTGGGGCGGAATAAAGTTTCTGGATTATAAAGTTTTGGATTTTCTTCAAACCAAGGATCATGGATTTTTGTTTCCAGGACATAAAAACAATCTTGAACAGAAAATCCATCCTTCAAGCGGGATATTATATATTTCAAATTTTCAGGGACTGGGCGGAACCCTCTTGGTTTGGAACCAAGTTGGTTAAGCCTGGAAAGAACTTTTGTTGCTTTTCTTTGGAGGGTTTTATTTAAATTAGTTTTGGAAGTTTCTTTTTCAGACACATTCGGCAACTGTTCCTGCGGAACAGTGCCTATATCTTTTATATATTCTTTTAAATTGGTATTATTAAATATTGGTATTATTAGGTGGGGATTATCCAACTTTGGAAAAGCCATATATGGAAAATCCACTTCTGGCTTTTCCGGTTCTTGATTATTCAATTTCCAATCATTATAATGCTCAGTTAATTTCTTTAAAGATCCTCCCCAAATTTCAAACCCTTTTTCTTCCAGAGCTTGAATATGAGGTTCAATTTTAAAAATGAAAGGAGTTGTTGTATATGCCCAAAAAGAACCCCTATTCCTTTTTGTTTCTTTGTCAACAAATCTGACTGGCCAAAAATATCCTTGTTGTTTTAATTCCGCCAGACCAGTTTGAATAGAGTCAACGCCATCCTTTCCATATTCCGATAATTTGCTTTGATAACTAACCCAGCCTTTTCTATTTGATAAAAGGATTGCGAGGATTCCTTTTGCTTTGAATGATAGCTTTGAATTTCTAAGAATCTCGTTTGGTATTTGTGTAAAGTTTTGATCTGGACTACAATTTACCGCATCCATCATCTTATGCATTACAATCCCCATAAACAAAAAATCCCCCTGGAAAGTGAGGTCGCGCAGGTCGGTTACCTACTCACAATCCAGGGGGATCAACAATTCAAACCGAATAAGAAGCGCGACCCTCTTAATAGGATAATATAATTTAATTATATAAAAATTTAAATCTTTATTTTTGGTTAATTTAAATTTTTATATTCTCCTATTAAATGAACTGGTTAAGGTTATTTGGCGTCGTCCCCGGCCATCGATTTTTCATAGGCCATCTGATCCAAATAAACCCGGTCGGCATATTTTTTCGCCTCTTTAAATCCGATATCTTCTTTCAAAACCGTAACTTTCTTGCCACCATAATAAGTTGATATTTTCCACTTCTCTTTCGTTTTGGATTCCTGTTTTTCTTTAATCTGGTCAGTCATAATTCCAAATCCTCCATCAAATGATTAGCATCCACCTGCTTCATCTTGCCTGGATCTGTTCCAAATCCATCCAGAATCTTGGTTTTGACTCCACGAAAATTTAATGCTGCTTCCAGTTTCTTGGCCTGTTCCTGGGCCTGATCTTCTGGATCAAAAAGTATAAAAAGCATTTCAAATTTACTCAATAATTTCACTTGCGCCAGGGTATATTTTATACCAAATAAGGATAAGGCCCCGAAACCCAATCGCCAGACATCCGTCACCCCCTCGACAATAACCGCTCGCTTTCCATCTGACCGGCCATAATAGATTGTTTTGAGATTGATGATTTCCCGTTCTTCCGGGCAGGCTAGATACTTCATTTTGTGTCGTTCGGTAATGTGTCGACCCTGGAAAGAAACAACCTTTCCATCCCATTCAATTGGTATGATGATTCGGTTACTGTAGTCAATTATTTTCTGTTCTTTACCTCTTCCAATTGATAGGGAGGCAATAGGTCCGGTGCCGAGAATACCCCATTCCTTTTCAATATAATCGGGGTCGAACTTGCGTTTCTGGAGATATTTTCGATGATGCACCTGCATAGCGGCGGTACTAGAGGGGTACTTGAAGCTGGACTTGACGAGTTTAATCTGGGCGTCTATAGATGGGCCGGACCCGCCTGAAAGGCGGTATTGGCGAAGTATCTCTTTAATTTGCGGGATGGGTTTCTGCAGGATTTCTTTCAGGACTTTGGCTGATTGGTGACCACCACAGCGCCAGCAGACAAAAGCGCCGGCAAACTTACTCCGAGAATCAATACAATAACCGAGATGGAAACCGGCATTGCCGGAACAGAAGGGGCACCCAATCTGTACCCAACCATTGCGGCAATGCTTGTGTCCATGATCCCGATATTCAATATTGAAATCTCGGTATAGTTTGAGGATATCAATCATGTTTTAATATAAATTTTCACTAAATAATTTTCCTGCATCTCCACCGCAAGAACGAATTATTTGATTTTGTTTAAATGCTATTTTAAATGCTTCTGATCTTGTCAGGAAATTTCCTTTATTATCGACAAAGCCTTGTTCAAATTTATGAGTAAATTGTGCATCAAATCTGCTAATTATTTGTCGATTCATTATTTTATCATGATGTCTGACACCACAAATTATATCTTTATTATCTAAGCGAATTGCTGCACAAACTATTCTTTGTTCCATAATATTTCTCCTGGTTGATTTCCCTTATTATACTAATTTTTTCAATAAACCGGCCAATAAATCATCTTTCTCCGTCTCAATTCCATCCAAGGCCCCATCAAAAACCTTCCTCTTTTTATCCAGCAGCTTTATTATATCATTTTCAATGGTTCCGTCAGCGATTAAATAAAAGGCATTCACCGAATCATGCTCCTGCCCGATCCTATACACGCGGTCTTCAGCTTGGGCATGTTTGGTCCAGGTCCACCAGAACTCGACGGTACAAGTCGCTCTGGCGGCAGTAAGGGTGATTGCTTCAATGGCATCCTTCCCGCCGATAAACAATCTCGCTTTTAAATTCGGAGCATATTGTTCACAGGCGGCTGGATCGCTTTTGTGTTTGTCCTGAACTACCCCGCAGGCATCACATTTCTGGAATTCATAAACTGAAGTTTTAACCTTGGAGTGGACGGCAATCTTTTTGAACCGCTCCAATAGCATTTGCTGGATCTCTTGATGTTCGCAAAAAACCACCAGTTTATCATCCGTTTCAAGGAATTCCTCAATCCATTCATAAACGGCTGGCATTTTACTTTTCGCACAGGCAAATTTTAATTTCTCGATCTGGACCATGGCCGCAGCCGGGTTGTATTCAAAGGTCTGCATCCGGCCTTCATCATCTCTTTTCCAGTCCCGGTCAGCCCATGTTTTGAATTCTTTCATACCGGCAGCGTATATCTTTTCGTCGTATTCAATAGGGATGATCGAGCGGATCTTGTCAGGGAGTTCCTTCAAAACATCAACCTTGTTTCTCCGAATCATTATATACTGAAGCTTTTCATATAATTCCGGGATATGGCTGGCTCCGGTTACAACCCATCCCCAATCGCCTTCGTAAGCGCCACAATAGCGTTTGGCATAATCCCAATAGGAAGGGAAGAGCCAGGGGGAAAGAAGGTTTACAGCGGCAAACAACTCGATTGGGCGGTTATCAAAAGGGGTGCCGGACATGGCAATGAATTTTTCGATTGAAGTCCCGAGGCTCTTGAAAGCCTTTGATCGGTTGGCCTTGGGATTTTTAATATAGTGGATTTCATCCCCAATCAATATTTTGAAATCCGTAGCCAACAATACCGGTTCCCAGGCCTTCAGGATATCATAATTGATTATTGTAACTTGTTCCTTGATCTTTTTGATACCAGGTTTCCGACCCTTGCAAATAAAAATCGATCTACCCGGGAGCCAGATATTTACTTCATTTCGCCAGTTAAGTTTTGAACCGCCAGTTGTAACTATCAGGACTGGAGTTTCTTCAATAAGATGGCAATATGCAAGCGCCTGGACTGTTTTACCGAGACCCATATCATCCCCGAGCAATGCCCGCCCGCCTTTTGCGTGAATGAAATTTACCCCTTCATTTTGGTATTCACGGAGGGTTCCAGGCAGGCCGGGGATCTCAATTTTACCGGTTAGAGTCGAGGCTTTGCGGCATACTTTTCGTTGCTTCCGGCGCAGATCCCGATGGAAAGAGAATCCCCATTCCTTGAGATGGAGAAGGTTATCAAGGGTAAATTGGCAACTATATGAATCATCACTGGCCCGGTATCGTCGATTGAATAGTTGTTTGGTCCGGATGGCATCGGCCCGGTCATTGGTTTTCAGGCGGATTCCAGCACCATCAAGCCAGGCGATTTTATCATATTGGGAGGGAGTTTCTTTCTTTTCAGGTGAAGCAATAACTTCCAATCCAGTCAGTTTATCATGGTACTTTGGTAGTATTCTGGCGGCAGCTTGGAGCTGCGGATCAGAGAGTAAACCGGTTGATTCATATTGCCGCGCCAGGGTTTTAAGGATTTTCTGTTCGGTACATTTGAAATCCTTATCTCCACCAAAAAGATGGAGAAGCGCGGTAACAGTATAATCAGGATCGGTCTTTATGAGTTGGCGGAGTTGCATTATTTTAGCTCAAGCATAACATCAACATTTTTAATCCAATGATTGGCAGCAATTTGAACTTTTTTTCTTGCTTCTTCTTCCGTGAGAAAATCTCCGAGATTTTCCTTCATTCCAGGTAATGCGCAGTATGCCGTATAGGGTAATTGACCACCAGACTAATTTGTTTGACCGATTATAAATTTACCTGAAAAAGCATGATATCCATTTGCAAATTTATGCGGATTTCTTTTCCAAGTTATTTTTAAATTTGCCATATCTCCACCTCAATTCTGAAAAGTTGACCTGATTTGATTAAACGCCTGCTCAATCCCCCGACCCTTGAAACCCATATCCCGCATGGTCCGCTCAATGGTTTTCCGGATATTGCCGGCAGAATTCCCCGCTGTGATATTGGTCATTTCTTTTGGTGATTCAAAGATGATCCGTAATACCTGTTTTGCTTCAGTGCCAAGGGAAGAAAGAGATTCAAGGAATTCATACCGCTGGTGGCCATTTGGCCTATGATCCGCTACATCAACTTCCTCATTCGTTGCTGGGAATTTCTTCCCCTGGGTTTTCAAATACTGAACCATGGCATTCCGGCAGGTAGTATGAATCAGGGTGGATAATTCGCAACCATGATCCGGATTGTATTTCTTGATGGCCCTCAGCATCGCAACAGTCCCTTCCGACTTGAGGTCATCAAATTCATGGCCGGTTGTCTTGGCGAAAGACCAGGCGAGTTTGTTTACTTGGTTGAGATGTTCTTTTGCTAGTCGGGTCTGGTTGCGGGTCATTTCAATCTCCTAATACTGGGTTGTTGGTTCTTGCCGGGAAACATGGTCTTGATAATCCATTTCCCCAGCTATTCCAAAAAGAACGAGAAACAAAATAGCAACAATGATTTTAATAATTGAGTTGGCCATATCCCACCGCCTTATTTTCGAGTTTCTGTTTGGTCCCCATAATTTCCGGGGCATAGGCGATAAAGGAAATTATTATAATGGAAATGAATCCAACCATAAACCAAAAACCCGCTCGATTACTCATGATTTTCCTCCTCAAGAATATCAGATTTTACCGCTAAATCTATAGCCCTTTGATAAGCAATGGTGTAAAACAATTTTGCTAAATCCTCCTGGATTTTCTGAAGTCGATCATAATGCTCAACCAGGTCCGTAGCCGGAAGCCCCCGCAGGATGGCCAGTTCAAATTCGATTGCCGTAAGATTCCATTCTGGTGGGCGCTTCTTCATAACATTTCCTTTGCATATCTTGGTTTCTTGGGGAACTTCTCCGCAATCCGTTTTCTATTCAGGGCCATTGCCTCCTGAGTTGGCTCATAATCATTCCAAAGGTCTGACCGAGTAAAAGCAATTGCATACATCGGCCACATACTCCGCCTCGGCATTCCCCGCTGGGCCAGCTCATCCCTGATCGCTTCATACCGGCGATACAGGTACTTCAACTTATCGAAGAAGAACTTCATATGACCTTTACCGCCATCTGGATTGCTATTCAACCTGACGGTGTATTGTTTTGGAATGACCTTGAGATCGACGACATATTTTCCTGAAACAATACCATTGGGGATTCTGGTCAGCTCGCGCCATTCAGCTATAAGCTGCTGGTCGCAAATCTCTGCGGGTGGGACTACATTGATTCTGGTCATAGGGAGTCCTCATAATTTATGTTTGAACCACCATTTAGATAAGAAACTCTTTTTGCCGCTTCGCTTTTGGCATCGTGATCGCTTTCCGGATGCCATTCCCCATCTGGAGAGTAAAAACCAACAGTCCATAATCCCGGTTCCGATTCGATATATATATACATGATATCCTCCCGCCCGGATTCCGCCGGGCTCGGTTTGGTTTGGTATTTATATTTGAGAATTCGGAGGGGTTATTTCACAACCTTCATCAGTATCAACGTCTTGATTGGAAATAGCCTTTGCTGCTTCTTGTGCTTTCCTGGCTTCAACTGGATTATCCCCGATATATTTCAAACCATCTGCCGTCACGATGTAATAATCAGGAGCAGAGTTGCGGGGCTTTCGAAAATCCTTCTGGCCGGTAGCGACGATATCATTTACTTCGGCATTGATATACAATTCACCAGAACCACCAATTTTGCCAACCCACTCGCCAAACTTGAATTCGCCCTTACGGGAAGCCGAATAATCAACCAATGCGATCCAAGGCTTGCCGTACCGTCTTTCGTTATAACTTCCAGTCTCTTTTGTAATTTCCATGATAAATCTCCTTTGATTGTGCCTTGCGGCAATGGAATAACCGGCTATCTCATCAGACCCAGGAGCCGAACCCTGGATGACCGGCCGGAGCCGGTTTCGAATTATTCCTCTTCCCAATTTTCAGGTTCTTCTTCCATATTTTGTTCTGCGCAATCATCACAAAACACATTGTCCATATTGTCAACATGCGTTGGGGCGTTATAACAATCAGGAATGCAACACTTCTTTTGATTTTTTATCCACTCTTGCTCAGTCATATCATCCTCCTGCCCGGATTCCGCCGGGCTCGGTTGGGGGTGGGTTATTAAATACCCCAAAAATGGTGATCAGTAAAACGACATGGTATCACTCCGTGGATGGCGTGAAAAACCGCAAGGATCGCTTGCCGTTTTGCCTGTTGCGCAGCGCGTCTGGCCACGGTTAAATTTGAAATAAGATGTTGATAATAACTGTTGTTGTTCATGATATTCCCCATTCTCAGTTATGATTTTATTTTAACAATAAAGTCAGACTTAAAAGTGCCGCTTGGGTAGTTTCTGTATATGTTTACTGCAGTGCACCAAAAATCTTCACTATTAACGACAACATATTGCCCGATAAAAGGAATAAGTTTTTCGCTCTCCCACCAACTCGAGTAGGCCTTTACCCTCCCTGGACTACGGACCAATCTCCATCCGTAGTCCATAACCCCGTCTTGGCACATTACATCTCTTGGTGTGCAGCGACCCATTCTTTTATCTCCCTTTTGAATAGTTTGCAGGATGTCTTCCCGGAAGAAAGGATGACTATAAAACATCTACCTTCAGAAGTTCTCATCACTTTTTTTACTGTATATTCCTTCATGGCCAATCTCCTCATTTAGTGTTTCGCCCTGAATGGGCTCGTCAGTCTGATCAAACAATCAAAGACACTATATCCGTTTCCTAGTGGGGCGCTCCTGAAATGGACCATCCCCGCCTATCGGGTTCTCGATTAACCTCCCCCTTTCCCTCTCAATCTTTATCTTATGTCTTATAATAATATGCCCTGTACAGGATGTCAAGGTATATTTTAAGATTTTAATAAATTATTTGTGTTTTTTGATGTATTGCAAAGCCGTTGAATTCATTTCACAATTTGGATAACCAAATTCGATTTCAGCTTTATGCCTGGCCTCAGCAGCCTCCAGAAGAGCCTTGAAACTCCCGAGGCGTATATTTTTGCCATTGCCTGATATATTCACAATGAATTTTTTTTCTTTTTCCGAATAGAAAACTCCCTTTACCCCAGTTTTGTTTTTTTTGCTGAGTTTTGCGTTTTTTGAATTGCAAGAATAAGAAACTTCCCGGAGATTATCCCATCGATCATTTGTTTTTACTTGGTCAATATGATCAACTACTCCTTCTGGTAAATATCCTTTCATATACAGGAATGCTGCTCTATTGTTTTTATAACGCTTACCACTGAGGGTTACTCCATTATAACAATTATCGATGACAAAGCCATTTTTGGTTAAGACCAATTTCCCCGCACCATTCCATCGTTCTGGTTTATCGGCATATACCTCCTTTAATCTATTGGCATGGATCTTTCCATCTCTTCTCGTAAAGATACCGGTCTCTGGGTCATATTTGTATTTGCGTTTCAATTCTCTTCGCAATTCAATCAAACTCTTTTTCATCTTTATTCTCCTTTTAATTGATAATACGAGGTCTTATATTCTTATAATAATCTATTTTTCAAAAATCATAAAGTCTTTATTAAGATTATATAAAAAATTAATTTTTCTTTTATTCTTCGCAAATCTAATATATATGGTAAATATAAGGGGAAGGAAATTAACAAGAAATCCTCCACCCCAGAAATCCAGCCCCATATATATCAACCTCAACAAGTACAAAATTATGGTTCGTCAATCCTCCCCAGGC
>Ga0209727_1001291_pt1 | contig 21211 bp, 14 predicted proteins | sample RifGroC1_FD_183995 | JGI IMG/M metagenome (GOLD analysis project Ga0209727, IMG submission 183995) | Groundwater microbial communities from Rifle, Colorado, USA - Groundwater C1 (SPAdes) (version 2) | ecosystem: Environmental > Aquatic > Deep subsurface > Groundwater | place: Rifle, Colorado...
TTCGACTGAAGAAGTTGTGAAAACCTTCCAACCGATAATATAATATTTTCTTTTCTTTTCGGCTTTATTTTTGTCGTATCGCAAGGAGGGTAGACAACTATGCTATTTATGCGGTACTCCTTATCTATCACTTTCTTGGTAAATTGGGAATTACATATTACTTTTTTCACCCGATATAGTTTCATTTTATTCATTAGAGAATCACCCTTCACATCGGTAAAAGGAACCTGAAAATGCAAAATATTATTTCTTGAACGAAGAAGAGGAATACTCCCGTCTGATATCCAAAAACAAATATCGTATCCGTCGCCTTTTTTTATATCGGAGACTACATTAATATCCATTGTTTTTATTCCGAAGCGGTCTTCGATCCGTTTCATTAGATCATTATCTTTCCACTGCACATCCACTTTATAGCCAAGTTCCGTCAGAACTTTAGCAAAAGAGATCGTATATCGCTCTCCTCCTCCCAACGTGTCCCAATAAGGATTGTAAATTGCCGCCTTCATATTTTTAGTTTTGAGTTTTAAGTTTTGAATTTTGAGTTGTTATTTGTATCTCCCACAGCTTTGCATAACTTATGAACCTGCTGTATACCTGATAAAGTCCCATTATAACCCCCTCTCCACCATCCAAAAAAGCCAGATTTTTCACAAACCGAAACCAAAATTCACGCGCCATGGCCGAGATAAATCTCGGTATCGTCATCGGCGGATGTCCGGCTTCAAACATCAAACGGCCTTCAATTTCCGACCGTTTGTTAGTCTTTTTTACCATGTCACCCAAATTGTCTTCTTTATGATGAACGATCGCACTTTCCAAATATTTTAATTTACCTTTATATATGGGTTGCTCATGGAGTTCATTTTCCCATTTTATGAGACTACCCTTTTTGAATAACCGAATGACATAATCCGGATACCAACCACCATGTTTAAGCCACTTTCCCAATATGATGTTTTTTCTTGGGATTGCATAGCAACCAACATTCTCACCCCAAACTTTAACCAATTTCAAAATATCTATTTTCAATTTAACCGATACTTCCTCATCGGTATCAAGATAAAATATATATATTCCTTTTGCTTTACTTTGCCCAAAATTTCTCCAGTCGTTGAAACTGCCTTTTGAATATTTAAATACATTGCATCCAAGTTTTTTTGCAACTTCCGTAGTTTTGTCGATTGAACCCGTATCAACAACAATAATTTCATCACAAAACTCCAACGACTTAACACAATTTGATATTCTCTCTTCTGCATCCCTTGCAATTATTATGCCGGTTAGTTTTATATTTTTTGATATTTTCCCCATAATTCTTAATTCATAATTTATTTTCTATTGTTCCTCTTCCAAACTTCGCCGTATAAAAATCAATTACTCCTTTTTTTTGCATAGGCCTACCGTACATTAAAAATTTTACGCTTTCTTTATATAAAGCAAGTTTTGTCCGCAACGGTGCATAACCCATTCCGAATAACAATCTATTTCTTGTAATATAATAATCGTTAAGGTCGCTCCCTATCCCGGAACTTTGTGCAACTTTGTGCCAAAGTATGGCACTACCAACATATATGATCTTACCGCCCGATCTTTTGTATCTAAAACATAGATCGACGTCCTCAAAATACATAAAATACCGCTCGTCAAATAATCTGTATTTTATAAATACTTTAGACCTGACAAACATTGCCGCCCCCGTTGCAAAATCAGTTTCGCGATCTTTACCAAACTGTCCATTGTCCACCTCATCAACCCCTGCGTTTTTTCCATAAACATTGTTCCAATCGATTTCTCCTCCGGCTGACCAGATAATCTTTCCCAGTTCGTTTTTTTTGTATTTTTTATGAAACTCAAAGCCTCTAGCAAAATAAATTTTGGGGGTAAATATTCCGGCATCTTTATATCTAACTGCCGCTTTTAACAACTTATTAACAATATCTTTGTCGACCAAAGTGTCGTTATTGAGTATAAAAACATAATCCGCATTGTTTTTTAGGGCATATTTTATCCCGACATTATTTCCGGCGGCAAAACCAAGATTATCTGTTTTTTCAATTAATTTTATGTTCATGTTACCTGCATTGTATTTTTTAAGCCGCTGAACACTATCATCCGAGGAACCGTTATCAACAAGAACCACCTTCATTTTATAATCACTTATTGTTATCTTATTTAAAGAATCTAAACACGCAATCGTATCATCAGATCGATTCCAGTTGAGGACGATAATGTAAACTATTGGAAAATTGCGTTCATGGGTGCTCATTATTTGTTGCTTATTAATCTATTCAACTATCAAACTATTAATTTAATTTATATTTTCTTTTGATTCTCTGAACAATTCCTCCGCCTTCTTTAATTAGCGTGTCTGCAGTCCAATAATTAACCTCTTTCTGAGCGACTTTAATTTCTTCAGATATTTGGCGGGGGGTAATATTTAATTCCGTATATTTTTCTTCCTGCCACGCTTTCAGGTATAAAGTGATCTCGGAAAATGCCTGAAGTAAGGCTAGTGCCAACCCGTGCACTCCGTCTTTATAACCCTCCCCATAAAAATATCTGCTTGAAAATTCTCCGACAGGTTTTTTAATCAGATCTTTCCATACAAATTTATATCCGTTCCGCTTTAACACCAACAGTTGATGTTTTGTATAACGATTCATCCTTTCAATAAATTGTTCTATTGAAGTGTATTCATTGTGAATTATCGTGTATTTTTCATCTACCGGAAGATCAGCTCCTTTTCCTTTTGTAAACGGAATTGAGTGAATCTCCTCGTTCCAGATAACACTTCCTTTTTTGAAAAATCTGACATTATAATCCGGCCACCAACGGGAATGTTTTATCCACTTTCCGAAAATAATATTTTTCCTTGGTATCGCGTAATAGTCTGCTTTGGGATTTTCTGTAATTTTTCTTAGACTTGTACTTAGACTTGAACTAATGGTCTCATCCGCATCCAAAATAAGCACCCAATCGCCAGTTGCTTTTTCTATTGCGAAATTTCTTGCCGGTTCGACGTATCCCATCCTTTTATGCTCATACACTTTCGCACCGGCGCGCTTTGCGATGGCAATCGTCTCATCATCCGAATACATGTCGCAGACAACGATCTCATCCGCAAGATCTTTCACAGAAGCAATCGCCTCAGGCAGGTTCTTTTCTTCATTAAGGGTATTTATTACAACTGATATCATATTTTTATAATTAAATAACCGTTATCATTATAGATGATATTGCCCTCAAAAATATTGATGCCTACAAACTTTTGGGTTGGTGTAACATAAATATAATCGATCCCAATATGTTTCAGATAGGCAAGATTGGTGATGTTTTTCAGTATTTCCTCTTTCCTGTCTTTCCAATTATACCCTGTTATATCCAGATTCACCTCATCTTCAAAATATGTAAGTTTTCCTGTTAACGCCGAAACATATGCTGTAGATTCATATAAATATAGCGGACGCGGGGGATTATATATCTCTTTGTCTGCCAAATTTTTATCAAACGGCATAGTTAAAACAATACCGTCAGGCTGATCCTTAAGAAACTTGAGAGCCGAAAGCTCCTCATTGGAGGTCATAGATGGCGGTCTTGACGGAAGATAGTGTCTTAGGGTGGCGATCGTCGTCGGAATGGTTAGTAGTGTTATTAGTAAAATAATACCCCCCCATCCCCTCTTTCTTTTTTCGAAGTATTCACCGGCCACCACACCGGAAGCCACCGATAGAAATACCAAACTGTAGTAAAAGAATTGTATCGCATTCCACGAATTGCCTTTTTGGATAAAAAACATCGGAATAAAAGTTCCGAAAAATATTACGGATAGGATAATCGTGTCAACCGTATCCATCTTTTTATAATTTATTATTTTTTTAAATATCCAAGGAAATGCCGATATTCTAATTCCTGCATTGCCAATGATAAATATAAAAAACGTCATTCCATAGGCAAAAAATAATTTTATGAAGTTACCTGCTAACCTGTAGTTAGCCAGGGCAGAAGCCATCTTTGGCCAATAAAATCGATCGGGTGTGGCGACCATACTCTCCAAAAACCAGAATGGCTTAAAAACAAGTCCGCCGGAAAGAAAATCATAAGTCGGAAGAAGCAGAATGACGGATAGCAATGCTATAATAAGCGATTTTTTAATCAAAACCGTTCTTCTGTTTTTTAAATATTCCAATATACCGGCTGTCAAAAGCGCAATTATAATGAGAATCCCTGCATATATTTTGATCTGAACCAAGACACTAAAAAGCAATATTAATAAAATATTCCTTAACCTCCCGGCGTTTTTACCGTTTTCTTTTTTACTATCGTTTTCAGTAGTAGAAATATATAGGTTCAAACCTAAAAATATTATCGTCAGCGAAAAAGCAAACGGCGGGTTGATTAGTGTTGATAAGGATTGCTGTGCCCAAAATAGAGATTCGCCCCCGAATCCCTCACCCCGCATAAGTGTTGCGATCCATCCGAAGCTTCCGCTAAAGTAAACAAAAAACACGGCACAAAATGCCTGAATTCTTGATGACCTCCATAAAAATACAAATCTATAAACAAGCAGTCCGATCAAAAATGCCGTTATAGGCGGAATTATCTGAAAATAAAGGTTATTTGCCGAAATATTTGTAATTTTGTGAATTACCGCCAATAAAATATCGTAACCTATGTGATAGTTTTTTATCGACTCACCGGCAAAGACCGGCATTTGCAAACTGCCTTTTGCCAAACTATTTATTACTGATATATGCCAAATTCCATCGTGGCCATTCGGACCCCAAAATCCCATTCCATAGTTATAAACCAAACCGCTTTTGACCATAGTTAACGTCCACGCTAAAGATCCCATTAGGATCAAAGAGAAAATATACCAATTTTTAATAATTTTATTTAACATATATCTTAATTGTTCAATTTTGTTATCCAATTGCGGCAGAATAGATCATCAAATTGATGGCTAACATCAAAATCCTGATAAGCTTCGGGGTAGACATAATTGTTGAGTTTTACTTTTTCACAAATAAGATCGTTTTTAATAAGATACATCTCTAAAACATCGTAGTATCTCGTTATTCTCAACATTTCATTTTTATTTATATCACAACCTAAAAGCGGGTCATAAATTTCCACAACCCCTTCTTTGTCTTCATTCCCGTCAGGGCAGATAGATGAAAAGGAAACTTTCCCATACGCATACAAACCGTTTTCTAAATTTCTATTTATTAATTTCGCCGTTTCCCTGCGATATCCATTCGTAAAATATAAGTATTCTTCAAATGTGATCTTTGGTTCGGATGAATATACAGCTATTTCGATCTCAGGATGATTTTCCAAAGTCAACTGAACATACCTCGACAGCAATCTGTCATGATAAAACCAACCATCAGATGCATAAACGGGAAAGCGGAACAAATATAGATGAAATAAGTTTATAAGAAAAGCCACATATATAACTGCAATTATCGATATAAATATTTTCTGCAGCCTTATGTTTACAATCCCACTATATATAAAACTTATACCGGCTGCAGTAAATATTACGAAAACCGGATATATTAAACCTGCTCTCTGCGAATAAGAGTGCTCAACAATGCTAAACCCAGCAGTTAATGGAGCTATAGCTACTATAGCGATAAAAAATATCCAAGCTTTTCGGTATCTTTGAAATAAAAAGCAAATTCCGATAATGATAAATATAAAATCTGTCAAATAAAATGTTCCGTGTTTTTGATAAGAAAAAGCTGCACGATATTCACCATTTAGAAATAGAGTTGTAGGTGAAAATGCATCAATATATTTTTCAATAAATCCCCTCAGATATACAGTTGCTTTGTTGATAAATAAATGATTATATTCAGACGGAACAGAGATCGTCCGTTCTTCGTTTACTTTTTGCGAAATAGTGTCTGAAGACGGAAGAAATAATTCACTTCCCCTTGAAAGCATGGACTGATTTCTTAAAGATAAATATAGATACCCCCCAAATACCAAAGAAATAATTATTGCATATATCACTAACGGGGTAATTATTTTACCTTTGTTGTAAAAATGTTTATATATCAGAGTGATTACGATAAATAAATAAAAAACAACTTGTCCTCCGGTATAACTTAAGAATCCCAAAAGATATAACGGGAAAGAATAAAATATTTTCCAGCCCGATGATCTTAACAGTACCAATAGACCCAACAAAAAAAATAATATATAAAAATTCGCTTCAAATATTGTCCTTCCCATTAATATACCCCATGGATTAATGGTTAATACTAAAGCAGAAAAAAGTGCCATTATTCTGTTTTTAGTTATTTCCCGTACTAATAAATATAAAACAACCACTGTTAAAGAACTGAATACAGCTCCAATAAATCGGCTGGAAAACAGTGAGAACTCGAGAATTCCAATAAACGGTGCTATTAAGATTGCGGGAATTTCTGCAATTACCACATTAAATGTGGTCATGTCTGTGGGAAATATCGCAGGAGCAGTTTGTGGAATAAAACCGCCTGTTAAAAACAGCGACTTTGCCGACATTATATAATTTAGCTCATCATGAGTGATGCCAATTGGAAAAACATTAAGTTTATATATACGAATCCCAAGCGCAATAAGAAATAGAAATATTAATTTATATTTATCCGATCTATTAGACATCTAAAGTATTTTTGGAAAAAAAGCCTGATAAAGTTTTTTCACATCATCTTTTAGCGAAGTGCCGACAATAAGGTATAAAAATAGTACATAAGAAATCCCTCCAATTATCACAAGCGAGATCAAAGTAAAAGTGTTGTGGGGAAGAATTCTTTTGGTAAAAAACAATACCGTTCCCATCATAACCGAGGCAAGTAAGGGTTTGACGGCAGAATTAATTACTGACCAGTCAATAAATTTTTTAACTATGTAGTAAACAATGAAGGAGCTGGATCCGACTATCGCATAACCCAAAGAAGCTCCGTTAACTCCCCACATTTTTGATAATGCGGGTACAAAAAGCCATGTTAAACTTGTCCACATAACCATAAGCTTAAGCGTGGTTTTAATTTTTCCCACAGATGTCAAAAGATTTGTTAATTGGGTCGTAGATGCAGCCAATGACGCATTAAAGGATAGAAATATAAGCGGGACAAAAGCCGGCTCCCATTTTTGATATTTTGGTATCACTGAAATTATGACGGGGAAAAGAATTGCTAAACCCACAAGACTCGGGTACACCAAGGAACATATGAAAAATATCGACCGGTTCAAAGACCTCGTCAGATCTTCTTTATCATCCTGCATTCGGGAAAATGCCGGAAATGTAACTTTGGTTACATTATCCATAAAAAAACGCAGCGGGTATTGCGAAAGCTTTTGCGCGGTACCCAGCATACCAAGTCCATAAGTACCCAAAATACCTCCCAAAACTATCATCAACCCGTCATCTTTTACAGTAGCAAGGAAATTATTCAGCTGATAGGGAATCCCGAATTTCAATAAACTCTTTAACGAGTCCTTTGACAAAGCTAATCCGGGTTTCCACGGCTGAAGGATATATATTGCTACCAAACCTACTACACCCCTCACCAAAACAGCATATGTAAAACTTGTAATCCCATACCCTTTCCATGCAAAATAAACCAGTATCACATTATAAACAACGTTTTCCAATACCTGGGGAATAACAAATTTTCCAAACTCCAACTTTCTTTCCAGTATTATTGATGGAATATTTTTTAGAGACGCGAGAAAAAAAGATATATTCAAGGCATATAGCAATATTACAGCTTCGTGAGAAAGCGAATGTGTCCTTGCTAAAACGGGACTTATTAAAAAAACAATTACCACAATCGTAAGAACCAATGTTTCCTGCACAAAAAAAACCGTTTTGAAGTCTTCACTTTTTGGTCTTTCCTTCTTTTGAATTAAAGCTGCCCCTAATCCTATATCAGCAAAATATGAAAGAAAATTTATTGTTGCAGAAACCAGAATAAAAACTCCATACTCCGAAGGTTCTATAAATACCCAGAGTAAACTTTGAGCCAAAAAAGAAATTATATTTAAAACCAGAGTTCTGCTGGTCAGAACAGCAATGCCTTTAACTGCTCTTTTCTTGATATCCGAAAGTGCGATCTCTTGGGTCGGGTCAAAATGTTCACCTATTTCTTCCACAATCTTAATTTTAACAAATTTTTTCCTATGTTACTTCTCACAAATAATACATAGGTCAAAACATTGATAAATGAAATAACTCTCACAAGAAAAAGTCCATAGTCTGTGAATAAATGATCAATCTTTCCGAATCGCCTGCGGTAAAATGCCCAAATCAAATTCGAAAACAAGGTTGCAGTAAAAATCACAAAATACTTAAATAACTTTTTATCCGACATTGCCAAAACTGCGATAAACGGAAAACCTAAAAATAAATACCTTTCAAGCATACCTGTTAAAAAAAGGGTCGATCCGAAACCGACAATACCCCCGGAAACGGTTATTGTCTTCAAATCCAATCCCTTTTTCCGTAAATACGAAAAGACCATCAGATATGTGTAAGCAAGTATAAAATACCCAAGGTAGTTTGCAGGCATAAAAAGATATGGATCTGAAGATAAATTAACATCCAAGTCAAAAACTATGCTGTGAAAATTAAATGCCGACGAAGTTGCTTTTATCGTTCCCTTTGCGGCAGGAAGCATATTGTTCAGGGTTATATATTTTGTAAAAGAAATAATATTATTTCCCGAAAAGGGTTTTGTAACTATGATTAGCGCAAGTGCTGTGAGAGTCACCCCAAAAAAAAGATCTCTTGGCTTAAATTTCTTTTTTACCCATAAAAATACCAGACAAAAAATATAAAGGGGAAACAATACTGCCCATGTAGGTTTTGTATAAAGAGATAAAAATATAAAAAATGGCGACAGCCGGTTATATCCGGTCGTCAACAGGTAAAAGGAAAGTAACCCAAAAAATGCAATCAAGCTTTCCGTTTGTCCCCAAACTCCGCTTAAAAATATAGTGGCAGGGTTAAATAGATACAATCCCATTCCCAATAAGGCTGATCTTCTTCTGCCGGTTATTTTGAAAATATATTTATATATCAATCCTCCAAGGAGAATATCCCCGAGTATTCCGGGCATCTTTAACATCATTTCGTAACCCCAATCACCAAAATATATGATGAATGAGGCTGGTGGAAATTTTACAATATTGTGAAGTTCGGCTAATCTGTATCTGTGATCATATAAGTAATACGCATTTGCAAAAATCAGAGATGTTATGGGGGGTTGAGTCGGTTTTGAATAATACCAATCCTCGTCAAAATAGAAATTTCTTGGTCCGATCTGCCAATATCTTTCTCCCCATTCCTTATGCACCAGTAAATCACCGCTAATGTCGACGAACTTATCAACAAAATAAATTCTAACCAGAAATGAAATTGCAATCACTACAAATATCTTCCACTCTTTTTTTAGTAATGCCGGTAATTTTGCCATATTCTAAGACTACTTATTTTCCGGAAGAGCGCTTTTGATTGGAAAAATTATTAACAAAATAATTGAAAATAGTGAGATCGCATCCGCTACCTTTCTCGACCCTGTTTCTGTCCAGTATGCTTTTATTTCTGTCGCACCTTCATGAACATTAAACACCACCTGACCGGACTCACCTGAAGATAAATCTGCCCTTATTCTGTTTACATAAACGACCCATCCCGGAAAATTCAGAACATAAAAATTGAGTTTACCCGAGTCTTCAACATCTATATCTGCTTCCCATGAAACGGGTGATATTTCCCGGATACTTTTTACCGTTATCCCATCACCAACTGAAGCGAACTTGGCAGTAGGAAGTCTGTCAGGTTTTTTTTCCATCCCATAAGGCAATAGCAGATAATCCTCACTCCAATTTAAATATTCCTTACTCGCCTCGCTTTTATAACCCTTAGTTGTCCTGTTTGCAAACATTCTATTCAAATAATCATTGTCATTTTTATAAAATATCCTGCTGGGTTTGAAATAACCAACCGTCATGGAGATACTGGCAGCAATAATTATCAGAGCAGCAAGTTTCCCAAATACCGCTTTTTTAGTTCTTGTCCCTAGTGTGTCAATTAAAAATGCCGCAAGGATCGATGAAAATATTCCCGTAAACGCCAAAAGTCTCCATGGAAATTGAAAAAGATTATAAAAAGGAACCATCTTCCATATGCTGTAGCTTCTGATATTCATAAAAAATAAACATAAAATTATTGCACCACCTGACCAGATAAATAATGAATTATGCTTTTTTTGCTTTACAGCAATAAAAACGATGAAGGCAGAGATGATTACCAATATATTAACTATTCCCAGCTGAAATGACATACCGTCCATTGGCCCCCACAGCGATGCACCATAACCCCACGAAGGAATTATAAGCTGTTTAATGAAAGGAAAATGATCTATAAGCGGAAAAGGAGTTTGAACATATAAAAGTCTTTGCTCAAGAAATGCGGGAAGCCACCAATAGGCAGTTATCCCAAAAGACATAAGTACTTCAAACAGAAAATTACGAAGTAAGCGCGCATTCTTATTAAGAAATGATCCGATTGCAAAATATATTCCGGAAAAACCGAATATCAACAGCCAAAAATAGTTATGAGATAAAATAACAAGCGACGAAATGATAACGGAAAGAAAAAACCATTTGCGTTTGCCTTCAACATTATATTTTTCACTGACATATAGAAAAAACGGCATTAAAGATAATGAGAGAAATTCTCCCATTGCTCCCCTGACATATATCTGAACAGCTTTATAAGGTGTATATGTAAAAAGCACAGCTGCCGCAGTAGATGCAATTTTGGAAAAGTGATTCCTCAAAAATAAATATAGTCCGATCGTTCCAACCAAAACGCCCGTTACAAACACAAGTTCATAAGAAGTCCGCAGGTTTCCGCTTACAAAATAAAAAAAAGCTCCAAGATAGAAGGGTCCCGGATAATAAAAATTAAAAAGCGGATATCCGTAAGAATTTAAAAAGTCAGGACCCCATCTCGGCGGGATCTGACCCGACATTATTGCCCGATACATCTGGTAGATGTCGGCAATATGATGAAGGTCCTGCGGTTCATAAAATCCGGGCAAAAGAAGTCTGAAAACGCTTCCTAAAGTGATGATAACCAGAAGGACGATTATAACAAATTTAGATTTAAAGAGGTCTTTTGTCTTTTTCTTCATATTTGCCTCCGAACCGCAGAACAACTATTATAATTCCGATCGAAAAAAGGCTCACTGCATTTGAAACGCTTCTTATCGGGGTGTTTGTAAATTTTCCGTAAACTGAATGTCTGCCATCCTCAAGCGAAATTGCTATGAGACCGTAATCGCCGTGTATATTAATTTCTGTTTCTTTATCGTCAACAAATACCTTCCAGCCTGGAAAATACATTACAGGAATTTCAATAAATGAACTGTTGTATACATCAGCGTCAAAACTGAAACTGTCGGATCTAACGCTTAAAATCGAAACACTTGCATCACCCTCCAACACTTTCGGTTTTTCAAAAGCTTTTGAGACGGGGGCTGTCCTAGCCGTCTTCGGCAAATAATCAAGCGTTGCTGCTTTTTGCTGAAGTTCGAATGCAAGTCCGGAAAGTTTGGACTCCTCCGTAACCAGTCTCGAATACTGCACGGGTATGAAATAATTAAAATTCAGAACGATTGTAAGAAGAATAGTAAAGACAATAAAGCTTTTTATAACAAATCCCTTTTTGTAGCCAATACTCCCTGCCAAAAAGGAAAGAAAGAACATTACAAGACCTAAAATTCTCCATGGGAATTGGACAAAATTCATTTGCGGAATAAGTTCCCAAATATACAACGACCTTGAATGCGTTAAAAAAGATGTAAGTGCTGTCAATACCGCAAGTACCGATATCAAAAACAATAAGCCATTTTTCGCCTTTCTCTTGAGTTTCAAATATATGAGGTTAAAAAAAGCCAGTATTCCCAGCCACCAGTGCGGCCAGCCTACTTGAAATGATATATCATCAAAGTCCCCATAGATGGAAGGTCCGTCTCCCCAACTCCGGTCAAAGAAAAGCTGTCTTAAACTTACAAAATGTCCTTTAAAATCATAATATTCCAATGTCAGAAGTTTGGTTTGAATGATATTTTGTTCAAAAACAGCCGGTATTATAAAAAATGATGCAAGGCCAACCCCTAGTGATCCGGCAAAAATAAGTCTATATGTACTTTTCAGGTCTTTTGTCAGAACTATCCAATACACACACCAAATTAACGTAATGGGTGCATAAAGCATTGTCGATATGTTGTGCGTCATCAAAATCAAAGCTATTGAGACCGAAGTTCCGACAAGGTCAGTAAGTGAATATTTTTTGATCAGCCGATATGTAAAATACCACATCCACGGTAAAAGTGATAAAGCATAGCTTTCGGACATTGCTCCCCTGACATAAATATCCAGTGCATGGTAGGGAGCATATGTATACAAAACTGCCGAAAGGAGGCCTCCGAGTTTTCCCCAAAACTCTTTTGCCAACTTGTACATCCCAAATCCTGCAATTATAAATGAGATAAGAAAAACTATTTTTACCGTAGAAAGATATGTCAAAGGAAATACCATATGAAGAAGTGTCCCCAAGTAATAAGGAAAGGCACTGTAAAAATTAAACATCGCCTGACCATATCCCCAAACCATGTCCGGAGACCATCGGCACGGAATTTGTCCGTCCAAAAAACATTTGTTCATTTGGAAAAACCGCATTACCTGAAGATCGTCGTGCATATTAAAGTACCCCGATCCCAATAGCCACCAAAACGAGGGAATTAGAAGAATAAATAATATCAAATACGCAATGCTTTTCATGATCTGCTTCTGCTAAAGTCTCACTTTAGAAAGTGAGACTTTTTAAAATACAGCGCTAAAAATAGCGGTGTGCCAATTAACGTTATCATATTTCCGATAATTCTTATGGGTGTATCGTTAAGTTTTAGAATGACTTCATATCTTCCCGCAGGCAGTCCAAGTGTAATTACACCGTTATAACTCTTATAGTCATAATCTACCTTTTTCTTATCAACATATATCACCCAATTTGGAAAGTAGAAAATCTCGGCAGATACAACCGCGTCACCGGAAACATTTACTTTCCATCTCTGCCAATCGGTTCCTTTTTCAAAACTGACAAAATCAACCGACCCCGAAAGAACGACCGGCCTATCGGACGCTTTTTTTGCCGGTGACAGGCTTGTGTCGATTGGCAAATAATCGTTAATGCTTACAGTTTGCGCAAGATCCCAATTACCACCCGATAATTTTTCGCTATCAGAAATATCGCTCCAATGATCCGGCTGGAAAAAACTACCGTTAAACAAGAGAAGCAATACTACTAAAACAGTAAGTAGAAAATATTTTATATTATTTACTATCTTCAGCACTCCGAAATATCCCACCGCTATGCAAAAAAATATTCCGGCAAAAAGATTAAATCTCCACGGAAACTGGATATATTCCATAAGTGGAATACCTTCCCAGATAAAAGACGATCTGATATGCGTAAGAAAAAGTGAAGCCCAAGCAAGAAGGTTTAGAAGTATAAGTTTTTTTAAATTCCCTCTTTTTTTCATGCTTAACAAAACCGCCATCAGCGGGAAGAACCAAAATATAAGTCCTATCCCAAGCATTATCTGATCGTTTTCTCCGTAAACCGAGGACCCATAACCCCAACTGTTGGAAAATAGGATCTGAAAAATGCTTAAAAAATGGCCGCGGAAATCGAAATAGTTTGAAGTTAATGTTCCCGCGTGAACCAATCCGCGCTCCAAAAATGCCGGCAGTAGAAAAAATGCAGACAATATCAAACTTCCCGCAAAAGCAAAACTTAAATTTTTTATGATAGTGATTCGATCACTTGTGCTTAATGTTTTCAGTTTCCATACAACTATCGCAGCCAAATAGGGTATAACAAAAAGCGCACTGATATTGTGAGATAAAAACAGTGCTGATAAAGCTATAGTCAGTTTTAAAACGTTCTGTTTTTTCCCATTATTCGTTATACATAATACATAATACAGAGTAATCGGGATCAGAGCTTGGGCTGTATACTCACTTAATGCCCCTCTGACGTACAAATTGACTGCTTTGTACGGGAGATATGTATAAAATATCGCAGAGACATATCCGGCTGTCTTATTGTTCCAGAACTTCGATCCGGCTTTATACATACCCCATACGGAAAGGAAGGTCAGAAATATCAGGTATATTTTTATACTGCCGAGGATGGTAAAACCCAGTAAATGAATTGCTTCCATTGCGTAATATGGAAGTGGTGCATAGTAATTAAACTGAGGATATCCGTATCCATAACCCATATCAGGCACCCAACGGCAGGGAAACTGAAAGTCGCGTACGCATTTATCCATTTGAAGAACTCTCATGGGGTGTATGTCGTCGTGCATCGGATAGTAACCGCCCCTTAATAGAGGTTTGATTGTCAAAAAGACAAGATAAAAAAGAATTGCGGAAAGTAAAAACCGAAGCAGTTTCTGCTTAAACATATCTCCCAGCCAGATCATATACTCTTATTTTAACCAAGTCGGCAAGCGATGTGAATACCGCATCGCTTAAACGTACTCTGCTGTCTTTACGATTGAACCAATTTACAGCTATTTCACGAATTTCATACCCAAATTTATGCGCCAAAAATAAGATCTCGGCATCGTATGACCATCTCTTTATAAGTGAGGATGAAAATATCTTTTTACCGGCTCTTTTTTGAAAACCCTTAAATCCGCATGTATAGTCTGCCAAATTTGTAGAGGTCACAACTCTTGTGATCATTGTGAATACTCTACCCATACTCTCTCTTAAAAATGGCTGGTGAACTACAATATTGGATCCGCTTATGCGGCGGGATCCGATAACCACTTCATATTTTTTAAGTTCGGATAAAAATATATCAATACTTTCCAAAGGCACCGACAGATCGGCGTCCATAAAAATAATATACCTACCGGATGCATTTTTGAAACCTTCCTTTAATGCTCCGCCCTTGCCCCTATTTTCGTCAAGTTTATATGCTTTCACATGCCTTCGGGAAAAAGTCTTTGCGATAGTAAAGGTCTTATCGGAACTTCCGTCATCAACAACAACTACCTCCCATGAATATTTTTTTACTTTTAGAAATTTAATTATCTTATTAAGATTTCTTTTTAATACTTTTCCTTCGTTGTATGCGGGAACAATTAGTGATAAATGCATATTTTTGAATATATCACAAATATGACTTAAATTGTCGTTCTGTCTTTTAAATTCATGTGTATAATGTGAAAGTATGAAAAACGATCTATTGGATATCGTTAAAGAGTGTTTGGATATAGAAAAAGAAACAATATTAAAAGCGATTACAAGCGCCAAAAGAGCAAGAGACAGTGCACCGTCGGCAATGGAATCCCACCACGATACCGAAAGAAATCAAAATGAAACATTGGTTTCTGCCTTGGAGGAAAAATTAAAAGAACTTGATGATCTTACAAACAATCTTCCAAAAGACATAAACGGGAATAACATATCACGTGGGTTTTGGAGTTATCACGAGATAGTTAAAGACGACAGTTTACTTAAGATTATCATCGTTCCCGATGGGTATGGAGGAAGGGAAATCGAAGGGATAAAATTGATCTCGTTGTCTACGCCATTAGCAAGATCAATTTTAGAAACCTAAATTACTTCAAAAAAATACATCGTCTCACGGGGACCATAGTTGTAAAAGTCATGGGTCCCGATTGTCCGAATCGGTTTTGGGAAAGAATCAATTAACTTTAGTCCCATTGAATCGGGATCCCCATCCAAACGGGAAGAATTAATTACCAGATACGTTTTATTACCAGCTTCTCTTGATTCTTTCAGTTGATTTGGGAGTTCCTTGATCGAAAGCCCGACTCCAATTACGGTAATTTCCGGATTGTTGTTAAGATATATCTGCAGTCCGTCGGGAAGAGTTCCGAAATACCCTTCTGTTCCGATAACCAACTTGTCATCAGGGTTATTCTTCTGATAAATTTTCAAGCATTCCGAAACTTCTTTTATCCCATACCCGGCTGTCCATTCCTCCAAATATCCCGTTCTTTCGCTTTTGGGAAGCGGAGCTTTTTCAATTTCATAGATCAGCAGGTAGTTGACCATTATTGAACTGACGATAAATAGTGCAAGCATTAAATATGATAGTTTTTGGATCTTAGTTTTGAATAGTATAAACAAAGATGAAATGATATAAATATACGGCATCACAAAAAGAATGTAGCGTGCCGTATAAACTTTGGCATACATTGAGTTTGCAAAAAGAGGCAAGGCAATCCATGCAAGTAAAATTATCGTCTGTCTGCGGTAATTTTTTAATCCGGCGATTATACCCAAGAGTATCGTAAAAATTATAACACCGGGACCCAGTTTCCACAGCCAATCAATAATTTCCTTAATATGAAATATAAACGGATCTTTTGGGTTGGTCCAAATTTGGGATATGGGAAAGATATAGTCGGAATTCCTTTGTGAGATCAGGTGAAAATTGGGACCCAGCCGGAGTATGTTGTACATACCGTAGGCAATTAATATCGCGGGTAATATAAGAATACAATAGTTTAATACTTTAATAGTTGTTTCTCTGATGTTTTTTTTAAATATAGATATGAAAACAGTCAATGGGGCTAGGGCCGAAAAATATACTGCCGGTGATTTCGTTAAAAGAGCACCACCCAGGAAAAATCCCGAGACCATGGAAAGATCAAACCTAAAGTATCTGATCGCAAGAAGTAAAAATATGAAAAACCATATTCCCATTGCAGTGAGTGTTGCATCTACAAGCGCCATGCTTTCGAAAAATATCATAAACGGACTGACTGCATACAGCAAAGACGCAATTAAGCTGATCTTTTTGGACTTGAACAAAATATAACTTAAAACGAATACACCAAAGTTCGAAAGTATTCCCATACTTACCGATAACATTCTTCCTGTAATTAGCGGGTCAAATGACGGTTTCAGAAGGAACATCAGGATCCACATATAAAGAGGTTGTTTTCCATCTGATAATGGGAGAAACCTTAAGGTCGGTTCCGCTTTCATTACTTGCGCCCATCGGACGTATATCGCCTCGTCGGCAAATATCGGCTGAGTTCCTACAAAAACCTTAAGAAGCCGTAATCCCAAAGATATAAGTATAACAACCGCCAAAAGTATGATTGTCATTCTCCACTTCTTGAACAAACCTTCTAATTTTTTCATTGTTAAATTCATTAGAAATTGGTTATTAGATATTAGAAAATAGTAATTGAAAATGGACAGTAGAAAATGGTGTTATCCAATTTCAATTTTCTATTCTCTATTACCATTCTCCATTTTCTTTCAATAAATTTACATTTTCTGTTTACTGCTTTTAGTTTATTGTTTATTGTTATACTCTCCCCTCAGGTCATTCATTTTCACCCGTAATATTTGTAAAAACATCTCTTTTGATTCTTTAATATACCTGCTTAAACCCCCGCCCTTACTTGTACTCTCATCGGTATCTTCCCAAACAACAGGTATCTCGTCGATATTAAAACCCATTTTGCTTACCAAATGTAAAAATTCAACATCCCATGAGGTAACTTTCCATCCTTTTACTTTTTCATTTTTCCGGAAAAATTCGAGTTTTGGGAAAATTTCAAGAAGAATGTCCCTTTTGAATAATTTGAATCCGCATTGTGTATCATTTATTTCGGGAAGTATAAGTATTTTCCTGAATGTGATAAATACGATCGCTCCAAGTCTTCTGTAAAAAGGAAAGTTCTTTCTGGCAAGCCCTCGTGAACCGATAACTGCAGCAGAACCCTTCCTCACAAATGGAATAAGTTTAGAAAGTTCTCCGATCGGAGTTGACTGATCCATGTCCGTAAATAGCACATATTTTCCTTTTGCATTCTTTATACCGTGCCATAGAGCGGACGGTTTTCCTCCATGAGAATTTTCAAGTAAATAAATATTTCTTAATATCTTTATTTCTTCTTTTATTAATTGCCTACTATTGTCCGTACTTCCATCATCCGAAATAATCACTTCCCAAGGGTATTTCCTTTCCGATAGATACTTGTATACATTTTTCAAAACACCTTTTTTTATGTTTTCCTCTTCGTTATAACAAGGAATAATTATCGACAAAAATATTTCTTTTTTCATAACAATATAACCATATATCAACTCAGCAATTTAATCATTTCGTAAATCCAAACATCGGATCAGTGAGGTTTGAATTCTCTCCTGAACAACTTTCCATCACAGCCTCTTTATTATATCGCGAATGTTCGGGATAGATAAGTCCTAGCGCCCCGAAAGTTGCATTAACCGGAAAGAGCTTTTCGTTAAGAGGAAATACTATTGTATATACAGGAGAATTTGAATTGGGTTTGTTTACGTGCATATCTTCCAACCAGAATAAATATCGGTATCCGAGTTCATATCCGGGATTTGTAATGTACGAAACAGAAACACAAGGATACCCCCTTTCTTTTGCATCTCTTTTTATTTCCGCAACAACTGCCTTCCTTTCAAGATACCCGCTTTTGTTTATAGGTACTGTAAAAAACCTGTGAAGGTTTAGGATGATAAGCACTGAAAATATTAAATATCCAAAGTTCCGGTATTTCTTTTTTAGAGTTATCCTTTCAAAGACCAGCGACAACAAGATGACAGGTATGAACTGGATCCCGCTTAGATAATATTCCGACACTCTTTTCGAATAGAAAGAAAAGAACAGGAAATATATAACAAACCACAAAAATATTATGGTAAATATTTTCCTATATTTTTTTAAATTGGTTAGAAGATAAACGAATATTGCGATAAAGAAAAACATCACCTGCTCAAATTTTGGAAAAGATAGTGAGGGAAGTACGACCGAATAGTAATTTTTTGATACAAGATGAAATATTCTGACAATTTTATCCCAACCGCTTAATATGTCCTGCTGATCTGTAGTTAAAGATGAAAATAAGGCTTTTGTTTGAATAAAAGAATGCCTGTATTCAAAAAGAAGAAGCGGTGACGACAGAACTACAAGTATCGCAAACGGTAGAAGCATGTCTGAGATCTTGAGCTTTTTTGCCGAAAATAGAACCGCCGCGAACATTAAAGGAACAGGCAATACTAAGGCAAAATTTAGATGCCAGATCAAAGAAATAAGTACAGCGCAAATTACTAAACCTTTCCTAAAATGACCTTTTAATATTTCAGTTAACCCCCAAAAAAATGCAAAGCTCCAGAAAATGACCGGTTGTGTAGGAACAATTTCCCTATCGTTAAAGACAAAAACAAAACTCATTGCATAAATGGCCGCGGCAAAAAGAGCCACCCGCTTACCAAACACTTTCAAAGAAATATAATAAACTCCTAATATGTAAAACAGTCCCAGTACCCCACCCAATAAAGTTGCGCCGATCGGATCCATTCGCGTCAACAAATAAAAGGGTATTTGCAGATAATAAAAAAGGCCTCCGATAAAAATCCCCTGAGTTGAAGTCTCTTGCCCTATCAAACGGAAATGCTTATCAACAACAATGTCCTTGATGATCCAGCTTGCAAGATCGTTGTCATGGTTATACATAAATAGCTGATCGTATTTATACAACCTCAACATTAACCCGACAATTAATATTAGGATTATCTGCCAATTTGATTTTATAAAGCGAAGCATTGTTTAATTTCTTTTTCTTCTCTCCACCGTAATTCCCCCAAACTTTACCGATTCCTCAACAAGCCCAATTCCTTCCTGTTTATCAAGCCACGCTTCAAGTCTTTCCGGATGGGGTGGATCCTGTTCATAAAGCGTATACAAGATCGGAGTTTGATAATCAACTTTTCCGCATAAATTCTCTCCACAGAGTTTTGTTCCCTGCCAAAGAAAAAGGTAGTCATACGCATAGGGTATAACCGGCGGAACATAAACATCAACGTTATACATTCCTCTTCCTGCCGCATTTTCAAATACCCAATTCACGGCGCGCACTTGACTTCCGAATTTTATATCAGTCGGTCCGTCCATCGGGTTTTTAAATATTCCGGAGATCGGGATCATATTTACCCTGAAAAATATAACAAAAAACCAGATTAACGCTACTTTTCCTATAAAAGTTTTTGAAAGTTCTGCAAGACCGATCGCATAAAGGAGAATAAAGGGTAAAAAATATCCGATCATATAATAATCATAAATATTTCCAAAATTCCCCTGAAACAGAATGTAGCCAGCCATCGGAGTAAGCAAAAATATCATAAAAAGCCCTATCACTGCCTTTCGAAGAGTCTTTCTCCCGACAATCAAAGCACCAAGCACTAAAGAGGAAAATATTATTGCCTCCCGATTCCAACCGATATAGATCTTGTTCATGAAAACATTCCAAAAATAATCTATTCTTGTTTCCAAAATAAAGAACGTCAGCGGTTTACTGAATGCATTATCGCGTGTGAACAGTTTAATAAAATTATTTAGAAGGATGTTTTCATGACGGAAGTTGAAAACTATCTGCGGAATAAGGGTCACAAAAAAAGCAAGGAGTGTATAAAATATTACACGTCTGTTTATTTTGACAAATCTGATCAGCCACCCATCCGATAAAATTGTATTCGTTCTTTCAACTGACAGAAGTCTCCAAAGGGTAAATATAATAAACACCGGAATGTAAAAAAATGCGCTTGCCGATTCAAAATGAAGCGAAACGCCGACAAGAAACAATGAGATGGTCCACCACTTTTTTTCTCCGTCTCTTACTATCCGCCACAGAGAAAGAAGGAAAAGCATACTTAACAAGAACATCGGATTGGGATTTGAAAGCCAGCGGGAGTTGTAAATAATATAGTAAGAAAATCCTCCGATTACCGCACCAATTAGCCCCGCCGTTCTCGAATGCATCTCAGAGCCAAGCTTATACAAAAATAAAAGGGCAACCACCGATAAGGCAGCTAAAAATATCGATACTACGACTGGGTCTCCCCCTCCGATCAAATAAAGAGGAGCAATTAGGTAATAATAAAACGGTCCCAAAAATATTCCGGCAAGACCAGTGACCGGACCGATCAAAAATAACTTTCCTTCATGCCAAAGTCTCCAAATAACCAAAGCGTCACGGCCCTGATCATAGTAAAAACCCAGCATGTCATCGATCCGGTAAATGCGGATGTAAAATGCGGCAATTAAAAC
>Ga0209727_1001296_pt1 | contig 21138 bp, 15 predicted proteins | sample RifGroC1_FD_183995 | JGI IMG/M metagenome (GOLD analysis project Ga0209727, IMG submission 183995) | Groundwater microbial communities from Rifle, Colorado, USA - Groundwater C1 (SPAdes) (version 2) | ecosystem: Environmental > Aquatic > Deep subsurface > Groundwater | place: Rifle, Colorado...
AATCGCCATCGGTTCCGCTATTCCGGGAGAGTATATGGAGACAGAGGTCCACGGACGCGATATTTTAACCGGGTTGCCGAGAGAAGTGGTGGTGACAGATTCCGATGTCAGAGAAGCGCTTTCTAGCTCGGTAAGGGGGTTGGTGGAAGGCGTAAAAGATATGTTGGAGACGACGCCCCCTGAAATTTTATCCGATATTATGCACAGAGGTATTACTCTATCGGGCGGTGGGGCACTGCTCCCCGGGCTTGACCAGCTTTTACAAAAAGTTCTGAAAATCCCAGTTTATGTGGTGGAAGACCCTCTTTCAGCGGTGGCTCGCGGGACGGGGGTTATTCTGGACGACCTACCTCTTTATAAAGATATTTTGATTGGTAATCAAGATGAGTTACCTCCTAGATAAAAAAGAAAAGAGAAAAAGGTTTTTAAAAATTGCGATTGGCGTGGTTGTTTTTCTCGTACTCTTTTATTTCCGGACGGGTATTTTCGGCGGATTTTCTTCTGCCAGTCAGGGATTTTTCCATCCCATATTGGTTGTGGGGAATAGCGTAGGAGGAAAGTTTAAGAATTTCGGCGCTTACTTTGCTTCTAAGAGCTCTCTCTCTTTACAAAACGAAAGTTTGCAATCCAAATTAAAAGATGAAGAAACGAGAATCTTAAATTACAATTCCGTGTTCGCGGAGAATGAGTCCTTGAAAGAAATTTTAGGGAGAATGAATACAGAAAAAAGTCTGGTTTTGGCGGCGATTTTATCTAAGCCAAACCAAAGTCCCCATGATACGTTAGTACTCGATGTGGGGACAGTGAGAGGGATAAAGACGGGGGATATGATTTTCGCCTTTGGCAACATCCCTATGGGATACATTGCGGAAGCTTATGTGAATTCTTCCAAGGTGACTTTGTTTTCAAATGCTGGTGAAAAAACTCAAGCGATAGTCACCACCGCCACGGCGGGGCAAGCAGACAAAAATATTTTTTTTGAATTAGTTGGACGAGGCGGAGGAAATTTTGAAATGATTTTACCTAGAGATATTATTCTGCAAAAAGGAGACCTGGTGACGATGCCTGGGATAAACCCGTATACTTTAGCCATAGTAGAAACGGTGATTTCCGACCCGCGTGACCCTTTTACCAAAGCGTTGCTTGTGAGCCCAGTGAATGCGCAGGAATTAAAATTTGTGGAAGTGGAAATATAGTACCGTCGGGTGTTGGACACCTGTAACAGGTGTCCAACACCCGACGGTTGCCAAACAATGCATTTTAAAATTGAGAAAAAATTAAAAGGAAGTTTGGGGAGAGTGGGTGTTTTACAAACTGCCCACGGGGATATTTTGACTCCAGCTTTTGTAGCAGTGGGGACGAAAGCGACTGTAAAATCTCTAAATCCCGAGCAAGTGAAAGATGTTGGTACTCAGGTTATCTTGGGTAATACATACCACTTATATCTACAACCCGGAGATGAGATAGTGCGTGATGCAGGGGGTATCGGTAAGTTTATGAATTGGCCGGGCACCACGATGACGGACTCTGGGGGCTTCCAAGTTTTTTCTTTGGGTGCTGCTTACGGAAAAGATATTTCTAAAGTTACAAAAATTACTGATCCTTCACTTTTGATTCCTGAAAGGTTTGATGATACTGATGCACCCAGGCTTGCAAAAATAGGGCAAGACGGAGTTTCATTCAAATCACACTTAGACGGCTCTATCCACTACATCACTCCGGAGAAATCAATTCAGATTCAGCACAATCTGGGCGCGGATATTATTTTCGCTTTTGATGAATGCACCAGCCCGGCGGAAGATTTACGCTATCAAGAAGAAGCGCTGGAGCGAACACACAGGTGGGCAGAGAGAAGTTTGAGAGAGCATCTAAAATTTACCTCACCCCAACCCTCTCCTGAAAGGAGAGGGGGAGTTCAGCTCCTTCCCATTTTCAGGGGAAGGCGGGGGATGAGGTTGCATTATTTGGCATAGTGCAAGGTGGACGAGAAGAATCTTTACGTAAGCAATCCGCAAAAATTATTTCAGAAATAAATGTAGATGGAAAATATTTTGACGGCTTCGGCATCGGCGGGTCATTCGCTAAAGAAGATATGTCTTCCGTGGTAAAATGGGTGAATGAAATTTTGCCGGAAGATTTATTTATGGGGGTGGAAAACGGGGTGGACCTTTTTGACTGCGTGGCACCGACAAGACTCGGGAGAAACGGAACTATTTATACTAAGACGGGTAAAATAATAATTATGAATACGAAATTCAGAAACGATTTCAAGCCGATAGAAGATGATTGTGAGTGTTACTCTTGTTCACCCCGCCCTGAAATGGGCGGGGCAAGTTATACCCGCGCCTACATCGCGCATCTTTTCCACGGGAAGGAAATGTTGGCGGGCACTTTGGCCTCAATTCACAATTTATATTTTATCGTTAATTTAGTTAAAAAAATAAGACAGTCAATTTTAGACGATAACTTTTTTGAATTTAAAGATGAATTTCTAAAAGGGTATAACAAAGCTACATTCAATAAGTAAGTGCAACACCAGTACGCTCTAATAATACCTCAAGCGGAGTCTTTCCACCAAATCTTTTTCTTGGACGAGTGTTAAGCAGATATTCAACCTTGCATATTTCTTCTGCGCTCACTTTTGCGAAATCTGTTTTCTTTGGAAAGAATCGTCTAACTAAACCATTCAGATTTTCATTGGAGCCTCTTTCTTGCGAACAATATGGATGAGCAAAATATACTTTCAGTCCCATCTTTGACTCAATCGTTTTCCAATCCATATTTTCAGTACCTCTGTCACGGGTCAAGGTTTTTAAATATGGGGATGGAATTACTTTCATTTTGTCACAAACAATTCGAGTTGATTCTTCACTGGTACCGTTCTTCATTTTTCCTAAAAGAACCACTCCACTTGTTCTTTCGTTGATGGATTTAATCCTCTCCTTGCTTTGCCTAGAAACAATACAGTCATCTTCCCAGTGTCCAATTGCTTTTCTTTTTTCTACTTCGCTTGGTCGGTCTTCAATTGAGGGTAAACTCCCGATTCTCTCTAGTTTCTGAGCTTTCCTAGCTCCTTTAGTGTCTCTTCGGGAATGTCTTCTCGTTAAATACTTTCTCAGGTCTTCACCTGCTTCTTTTAATTTTCCATTACCACCACGAAAGAATTGAGCGTAAACAAACTGGTATATCGCTTCATGTGAAATTGATTCTCCTTTATGATCTATCGGTAACCGTATGGATATTTGTTCCGGAGACCAGCCAAGCTTTAATTTACTTACCACGTACATTTGAATCAAATCATTTTTAAGCCTGAACAATTTCTTGCCGTGTCTTTTATTGAGCGCTTTCTGGTGGGCAATATGGGCTTGATATTTTCGGAGACCCTTTCTTGGTCTACCGTCTATTTCTCTGCACACGGAGCCAGCTTCTCGACTATGACCCAGCTCTTTGGCTATCTCCCTTAGGCTCCAGCCATCTTTATACCTTATTTCTATTGTGATTCTGTCATTTAAGGTAAATTGCTTAAAATGATGCTTTTTCTTTTTATTCATGGCACTTATATTTTAATACAAGTGTTGCAATTGATTGTTGAACTCGGGTACGTATCCCTTGACTATTTATTATATTTTTGCTAGTATCTTAAGTATGAAGAGCCGGGGAGCGAGCGAAAGCAGCGAGCCGGTTCTTTTCTTTTTTGCTTTTTCAAATACTTCGTCATCCATAAATTTATTTTAATCTATGTGATTACACCTTTGCATATAAATGCTCTTGAAAATCAAAAAATGTTGAACGAATTGAGTCTACTTCTCCAAGAATGTTTATCGCATCAGAGATTGCATTATATTTAAGATTAAGTAATTGTGGCAATTTTTCTTCATCAAGCTCTTCAACTCCTTTTTCTTCATACTTAGAAAGCACAAAGTCTAGAAATTCTTTATTCTTCTCATCAACTCCTTCAAAAATATTTTCTTTTGTGCTATCTATTCTTTGCTGTCTAGTAATTAAAGGTGTGTTATATGATAGATAAGAAAGAACATCAAATAAATCACAATTTTCCCCATTGACTACTTTTTGAATATTATCTAATTGCTCTAAATCAATTCCTAGGTCAAAAAGTCTTTTAAGAAATTCTTTTCTAGTTATTGGATTAGACCATATCTTTCTTAGCTCTTCTTCATTCTTAAAGAAATCTGGTAATACACCATATATTTTAGTTATAAATTCTTCAGAAGAAAGTGGCTTTCCATCTGCTCCCCAAAATGAAGTAGATATCATATGTTGTATCTCTCTTTCTTTTCCATCTCTTAGTTTTATCTTTAATTTCCTTTTAGGTTGATTTTCACATTCACATGGATCTTTCTTGCATACAGGACAAATTCTTGGCCCCCTTTCACATATACATGGTTTTTGTCCACAAGTAGGACATATTTTAGGTGGCTTACTTTCACACTCACATGGATCTTTCCCACATTTAGAACAAACTTCTACTACTGGATCACCATCCCATTCTGGATCAGCAAAGTGATGATATGCATCTACAAAGTCATAGATTGTGAAATACTCTTTACCATCAAAGAGTCGCGTTCCTCGTCCAATAATCTGCTTAAACTCAATCATTGAATTTACTGGTCTCATTAAAACAATATTTCTTATGTTACGCGCATCTACACCAGTAGAAAGTTTTTGTGAGGTCGTTAAAATAGTTGGAATAGTCTTTTCATTATCTTGAAATTCTCTTAAATATTGTTCTCCTCTAGCTCCATCATTAGCAGTTACTCGCACGCAGTAATTTGGGTCTGTGCTTTCTTTCATTTGGTTTATCAAATCACGCACAGCAAGTGCATGATCCTGTGTAGCACAAAATATAATCGTCTTTTCATTTTGATTTATTTCATCCAGTATTACCCGAACTCGTTTTGCTTCACGTTCTTTAATGACAATTATTTTGTTGAAATCTGGTTCAGTATATATTTTACCTTCTTCAACTTCACCCTCAATTATCTGATCGTCGGAAGTATAAACATAATCATCAAGAGTAGTTTTAATCCTTTTAACTTTAAAGGGTGTCAAAAATCCATCATTTACACCTTCTTTAAGTGAATAAATATATACTGGTTCACCAAAATACTTATAAGTATCTATGTTGTCGTTTCGTTTTGGTGTAGCAGTAAGACCTAGCTGAACAGCTGGAGAAAAATACTCTAAAATTCCACGCCAATTACTTTCGTCATTAGCTCCACCTCGATGACATTCGTCTATAATAATAAAATCAAAAAAGTCTTTAGGATAATCTCCAAAGTATGGTGTTCCATTTGGCCCCGACATAAAAGTTTGGAATATCGTAAAGTAAACACTGCCACTCATTGGCACAGATCCTCTTCTACGAATATCTAACGGATTAATACGCACAAGCGCATCTTTATCAAAAGCAGAAAAAGCATTGAATGCTTGATCAGCTAAAATATTTCTATCAGCTAAGAATAAAATTCTAGGTCTGCGTTCTCCATCACGTTTAAGATTCCATCGAGTTTGAAAAAGCTTCCAGGCAACTTGAAAAGCTACAGCTGTTTTCCCTGTCCCTGTTGCCATAGTTAAAAGAATTCTTTTTTTATCTTCTGCGACATTATTTAAAACATTGTTGATGGCAATTTCTTGATAATACCGTTTGCCATATTCACCCTCATTAGAAATATTGTTAAATTTCTCTTTCCATTCATTTTGATCTAAAAAGGTTTTATTCCATAGTTCTTCTGGTGTAGGAAAATCAGTAACAATTCCTTCTTGTCCTGTTTTCATTGATATCTCGTAAATCTCTCTGCCATTAGTAGAGTACGTATATTCAATATGAAGTTTTTGCGCATAAGTTTTAGCTTGTGCTACTCCCTCAGTTGCCTCTAAGTTTTCTGCCTTAGCTTCAACTACTCCAATCTTGCAATTTTTATATACTAAAATATAATCAGCAATTTCTGGTTTACTCCTTGCACCACCAGCTAATATTTTGCCGTCAGTAATACGAAACTCACGAAGAACCTTTGATTCTCCCTCTCCCCATCCTTTATCTTTTAGTTTTGGGTCAATGTATTCAGCTCTAGTTTCCGATTCATTCATAATCAAAATATACAACAAATTAAGGGTTTTTGGAAGAGCTGAAACGAGTTATACCCAATTCACTTGCGTAAGCTAAGCGCTTAGTATATAATGAGCATACATTATGCTTCCGTAAGGAAGTTCCGAGAAAGCCATCCGCAAGGGTGGCTTTCGTTTTTTATATTAATTTCTTTATTTTATCTCTGATAATCATAAAATCTTCTGATGACATATCCCCAACCTTTCTTATTAATCTTTTACTACTAATTGATTTCAACTGGGACAAAATCAAAATGTTGTTTTTATTTTCTGTATTTTTAAAAATATAATAATATCTTCCTTCTTTTTTAGTGCTGGATATCGGCACAACTAAAATAAAATTATTATTGAAAACTTTTAAAATCAATACTGGCCTTTCAAAATTTTCATTTTTGCCATTAATCTCCACACCAATATTTTGACCCAATGACGCCCACCAAATTTCTTTAACTTTTGGATAAACTTCTTTCTCCGAAAGATGAACCGCAACTTTGATTTTAGTCCAATCTGTAAAAATCTTTAAAATTGATTTAATCGCATCTTCCATAAAATTACTCTATCATAATTCTCCACTAAAAGCCTTTTTTAATAAGGATTTCTTTAGCTCTTCCAAATCTGCTAACTTTTGCTTATATATTACTTCTAGTTTTTTCGTTTGTTCCGAAAGTGCATCTAGTTTTTTAACAATAGATTTTTGCTCTACTAAGGATTTTGGAAATGAAACTAATAAGGAAGAAAGTGCAACTTGATTTAAACTCTTAATATTTATTCCTGTTCCACTTTTAATAAGCTCCTTTCTTACTTTTTGCGACTTCAAATAGTGACATAAATATGGAGAATAAATATTTTTTAAATTTAATCTTATTCTTATTGTAAAACCAGAATGAGAAACTTTTTCTTTTAAATCTCCAGACAAAAGAGTTCTACCTATAAGTTCTGGATTTCCATTAGATCTAACAGCCAAAATGTCATCTTTCTTTAATAAATCTATTTCATTTAATTCACCATCAATAATTACTGTTTCTAGGTTCTCAAATGGAACCCAGAAACTTTTTTGAAAATCTCTTACACCCACTATTTTTATAGTTTCCCCCTTACTTTTTTTAGTAAAATTCATTCCATTTCGAAAAGTAGCAATCTCTCCTAATAGCTTATTTTCCCAATCCTTACCTTTTTTAGCAAAAATACTCTGTAAACATGATTCAAAAAGTGCTTTAGAGTTTTGTAGATTCTTTTCAGCATTATTCTTAGCTATTTCTACCTTACTAAAAACATCATCTAAAACCTTAACGATTCGCTTTTGTTCTGGAAGTGGTGGAATTACAAATTGTTCATTAGAATATTCTCTAAAATAAATATGAGGTATTGTTGCTCCATTTTTATACTTTGAAAAATCAAAGCTATTCATAATATAATATAAAAACTTAAGATTTATATTATATTTTGGAATTATATATTGCAATGTCCCAATTACAGAAGATTTTGCTGGTAATAACGAGACTCTACCAATACCTGCTCCGTCTTTGATGATAGAAATATAATCTTTATCTTGTTGGAAAAAACTTATATCCTTAATTAACCCTCCCGCACCATATATGGGGTATATCCCTTCTTCTTTTGTTAATTGATTTTGCGAAATATTAGATGATCCTTTATCACAAATTTCATTAAGTTTTTTTATTTGCCAGTTATTTTTCATCTCTTTTCTTTGCATGGTCTAATCGAGTAAATAAATGAGAAATCATTGCCAGCATATCAAGACAAACCTTTTCATCGAAAAGACCAGTATCAATTAAATGTTTTTCAAATTCTGGATTATGAGTTAGTGGATTTCTACATCCAAAAATAATTCCTCTAGATAAATGTTGGTGTCCTTTTTGAATATTTTCTTCTGTCTCATTAGTACAATCAGTAACCATTAATAATCCAGTAGCTGGGTTAAAAATAAGATCAACGTCTTCTCCTGTTTTATCTTTACATCCTGACATATCACGAACTCTTTGGACATAAAGCAGAGCTGCTTCTCGTGCCGCTTTAAAATAATTTCCCTTTTTATATTCATCTTCGGCTATTTTATGGATTTCAGGATGTAGATATCTCCAGTGCAACTCAGCATAGTCAGGAGCAATCTTATGCATAGCTACTTCCACCATCTCCACATATCCAGTTTTAGAATCTGGATCTGATACTTCATCAATAACAGCATTTATTATTTCTGCCTTATCAATAGGAAGTGTGGCAAGCCATTGATCTCGGTTAATCCCTGTTATTTCAATAGATTCTTTTTTATTTTCTTCTTTTCTTTTATCTCTCCATTCTTTATGAATAATGGATAGTATTTTTTGAAGGAAAACACGTAAATCCAATGTTTCTTCTTTCTCCCAATCAAGAGACTGCCTATTAGTTGAAATAACATCATCTTCCCCTTCAAGTTCATCAATAAAATCAATATCAAGCCAACCAGTTGTATATGAAAAGAAATGACTAGACTCAGAACTTCCAAAAAATTCTGGGGCATTCACCATTCTCCCATTAGCAAAAAGTGTTATTCCTCTTTGCCCAGGTTTTAGTGGGGTTGTTGTTGTAAAAATTTTACCTATTACTAAATTCTTGTTTTTATAATCATTCTCAATTTTGTTTACTATGTTTGGAAGTAACCAATTAAATTGTTCCACTAACGATTTATACTTCAATTCGTTTGTAATTTCTATTTCATTTATATTATTTAATGATAAAAATACTCTAAAATTAGAATCTAGAAAATTAAACATTTTTGATATACTTTGTGCTATATCATCAAGCGAAAACTGAGAAACTCTTTTTAATTGAGAAATTATAATTGTTGTCCCTTGATTATTTTTTTCTTCTTTTTCCTCAACATAGTTTGGCTTATAATCTGGACCATCTTTTTCTTTGTCCCAATTTTTTAAATCTTCCCAAGATAAAGAGAAGGTTATTTTATTATCGATACCTTTCTTTTTTGTTGAAACTTTAATATTAGAACCAATACCAAATAATGCGAGCTTACCTAAACCCTTTTTACCTGTTACTTTTCGTGTATTGTTTATATCTTCTTGCTCTTCTAATCTTCTGTTTCTCCCTATCACTAAAAAACATTTATTTATGTCGCCAAATGACATTCCGCAACCATTGTCCTCAACAACAATGCTTTTTTCATCACTATTATTATAAAGTTTAATTTTTACAACACTCGCATTTGCATCATAAGCATTTGCAACTAATTCTGCTATAGCCGCTGGTAAATGAGAATACATCTTTAGCCCTAAATGCTGAATAGTATTAGGGTCAAAAGTCATTTTCAAATCTTGATTAATTTCATTTTTTTTCTTCATGATTTTTTATTATTGTTAATCCTAACTTCTTCGCATAAAGAGGCGGAACAGCATTACCTATCATACGAGCTATTGAAGAAACATTGGTACCTATAAATTTATAGCTTTCGGGGAAGGTTTGAAGTGTTGCACCTTCTCTTAGAGAAATTGCACGATCCTCATCTGGGTGTGCAAAACGACCATTGGAAATACTAAAAAACTTCGTGGTAATTGTTGGGGCTGGTTTATTCCAAGACATTCTTCCATAAGTATCACTAAAAGAAATCTTACGATCCTTTTTCTTGTACGCCTCAAGCTGTAATTTAGTATTCGCCCAGGATTTTCGTGAACCACCATCTTTAGGAGTAAGTTTTAATCTTTTTATATTTGCATCACTAAGACCTGCTGTTGTGTGTATAAAATTTGTTGTGTCATTATGCCCAGCTGAAATTTTAGGAAACCCATTTTTAACACCAATAAAATCTGAAACTGTCGGACATGAATTATCAGGTTCTGAAAATATTTCTTTATTTGTAACACGATTAGCAATCAAAGAAAATCTTTTTCTTGTCTCTGGTACGCCATAATTATTAAGATGCACTACTTCATAGTGAACTACATATCCTCTCTTTTTTAAATCATCTACAAATCTGATCAACCCACTTTCCTTTTGTTTATTTAGAATACCGGGAACATTCTCGACAACCACATATCCCGGATTATAATATTTTACGAAACGATGAAATTCATGTAATAAATCTTTTGATTGTTCAGATTTATTTTTACTTGTTCTAATGATTGTCCAGTACTGACAAGGACTACATCCAATCATGATTAAATCATTATCATTTTTTTTTATTTCAATTTCTTTGGATAAATCTGCTTCTTTTAATTTAGATACATCTTCTAATATATATTTAGCTCCTTTAATATTGGCTTCATAAGTTTTTTGACATTCTGGATCAAAATCAATTCCGGCAATAACATCAATTCCAGCTTGTTGCATACCAAAACTCATTCCACCTCCTGAGCAAAAAAAGTCTATTGCTTTAAGTTTTGTCTTTTTTTTCAACATGTATCAAATCAACTTAATTATATTATTTAAAATATCCTTACTTTCTTTATCTAACTTACTCATCTCCTCCAAAATATCTTTAGGCTCACGCAATGCAACTTCTCCTCCTTTACTTGGATTCTTCACAGACAAATCAAAAGTTTCTTTATTTACATTTTTAATATCAATACTCCAAGAATTATCACTATTGGCTTTAGTCTTTTGTAGTTTTACAAACTCCACTAAATCAGCTTCATTTAATGGATTGCCTTTGCCTAGATTCCGATCAAGATTAAGCTGATAAAACCAGACCTTTTTAGTTGGAGAACCTTTCTCAAAGAATAAAACAACAGTTTTAACTCCTGCTCCTGCAAAAACTCCACCAGGCAAATCTAATACTGTGTGCAGATTACAATTCTCAAGAAGTAATTTACGAAGTGAAACTGAAGCGTTATCAGTGTTGGAAAGAAATGTATTTTTAATGACTATTCCTGCTTTACCTCCAGCTTTTAGAATTTTAATAAAATGTTGTAGGAATAGAAAAGCTGTTTCGCCTGTTTTAATTGGAAAGTTTTGCTGTATCTCTCGTCCAATACCTGCCCCAAAGGGTGGATTAGCTAAAATTATGTTATACCGATCTTTCTCTTGAATATCATTTATATTTTCTGACAACGTGTCCATGTGCCTAATATTTGGCGCTTCAATACCATGTAAAATCATATTCATGATACCGATAATGTAAGCAAGTGATTTTATTTCTTTCCCGTAGAAAGTTTTATTCTGAAGAGTCTGCATTTGACTTGGTGAAAGCTTGGACTGATTCTCTGTAAGATAGTTATAAGCTTCAACCAAGAAACCAGCAGAACCACAGGCCCCATCGTAGATAGTATCTCCGATTTTTGGCCCTACTACCTTAACAATAGTTTTAATAAGTGGACGAGGGGTGTAGTACTCCCCACCATTTCTGCCAGCATTACCCATATTTTTTATTTTAGCTTCATAGAGATGCGAGAGTTCATGCTTCTCTTCGTACAACCGAAAATGCATACCATCAACAATATTTAAAATCTCACGCAATTTATAACCACTAGATATTTTATTTTTTAGCTCATGAAAAATTTCACCAATTTTATATTCAATTGTATTTGAATTATCTGCTCTAAATTTTTTTAAGTAAGGAAAGAGTTTATTATTTATAAAATCTTTTAAATCATCCCCATCTAATGCTTTATTATGATCTAGTTTTCCATCTTTTGATTTTGGACAAGCCCAATTATTCCAACGATAATCAGTAGCTAAAATATATTCGTATTTCTTTCCAGCAAGTGCAGATTCTGTTTTCTTCGTTTCTTCTAAATCATCTAAGTATTTTAAAAAGAGAATCCAAGAAGTCTGCTCAATATAATCAAGTTCAGTTCCACAGCCAGAGTCAGTGTGAAGTATTTGGTCAATGTTTTTAAATGAGTTTTCAAACATAATTTTATTTTCTCTTTATTTTCCAATCCTTAATTTGAATCCCGCCGGGAATCTTTTTGACGATCACCTTTTGGCGTTCGCGCCAGCCTAATTGTTTTAAAAATTCCACGGGAATAGAAACACTATGGCTGGTGCCGTTTTTAGTGATTTTCCTTATGTTTCTTTGGTTGTATTTCTTGTCCGCCATAAGCTATATACGTATATGTATACGTATACATAAATAATACTCTCAATTTAAGAAAAACAAAAGAGTCCCAGCGCTTTATGTCCTTGTTTTTTCTCTAATTTCTGTTAATATGATAAAAGTTCTTTCTAAATTTAAATACTAAAAAACATCGCTCCGGGGTAGCTCAGCGGTAGAGCGGTCGCCTGTTAAGCGATTGGTCGTAGGTTCGATCCCTACCCCCGGAGCAATGTTTTTTAGAAAATCTTGGTAAAAATACTGATGATGGGAGACAAAATATAATCCAATACTTTCGGCTTGTGATATCGGGGGTCAAAGAGAACCGCTCCCCTTTTCCACTCTTTCACAATGTCCGAAAGTCTGCGCACGGCGCTAAAATCTTTAAAGAAAATTCCCACTTCGGAATTCATTTCAAAGGACAAAAAGTCTAGATTGTTGGAGCCGACTATCCCCTCCTTGCCATCTATGATGGTGGCCTTGGCGTGGTTCATATGCGACTGTAGATAAAAGTTGATGCCGAGCTTGGAGAGCTTGAACATATAAAAATAATTCACTCGGTCGGTGAGAAAAATATCCGTATTTCTCGGCACCAATATGTCCACCCTCACTCCCCGCAGGACGGCCTGGTGGAGCGCTCCGGATAGCCAACGCTTGGGCATAAAATACGGCGTGACGAGAATAATTTCCTTCTCCGCATCGCGAAGGTGCTTCTTATAAATCTTTTTTAAAATAAATTTTTTCTTGATGGGAAAATGTTCCACCAGCCAAGTACGCGTCTTGTCCAAGACAATCGGCTCATTTTTCGCCAGGACAATTTTATCTTTGCCCCCGCCCTCTTCATAAACTTTCGCGAAGGACCGGATGAGGTGACGCACGAGCCCACGGTTACCCCTCACTTCCGCCACCAAGTCATTCCAAAATCTAAATTTTTGACTCATATTCACTCCCCCGACGAAAGCTCTCCTTTCATCCACAATCAAGATTTTCCGATGGGTACGGTGAAAGAAATGACTTAAGAAAATCAGCTCCGCCCCGCTCTCCCGCAATCCTGTGATAGCTTTGTCGCTTAATTCCCTGCTCCCCAGAGCATCTAAAATAATTTTTACCTGCAGACCCTTCCTGGCTTTCTCCTTCAATAGTTGGAGGAAATCATACTGAGTCATATCGTTCGTGAAAATATACATTTCCAGGTAGACCGATTCTTCGGCGTCTTTTATCGCCTCAAACATAGCCCGCCAAGCCCTCTCTGAGTTGGTAAAAAATTTATAAACCATTACGCTATTGTACACCAAAAATTTGCATTATTGGAAAAATAAGATAGAATATCCTTGTGCAAATAGAAGGTTTGGGATTGTTGAAAAATCAATATCTGGGCCCTTAGCTCATCTGGTAGAGCGCCTCTTTTGCAAAGAGGAGGTAAGGAGTTCGAGTCTCCTAGGGTCCACATCACAATCAAAAATCCCGCCGAAAGGCGGGATTTTAGTTAAACCATTTTTACTCCCCCACTAGTTGCTTTTTCTTTTTCTTTTTCTTCTCGTAATTTTTTCTGTTTAATATAATTAAAAACTACTTGTTTCAGTTTTTCTAAATCTTTTTCTCCACCCTCTATTACAGTTCTAAGTATTTCTGACAAAACTCTATCTCCCAAAATATTATTTTTAATACCTTCTTTTTCCGCAAAATCATTCACCTCTTTATCAGTAATGATTTGATCTGGCAAATTGCTTTCTCCTGATTTGTGATACCTGGAGATACTATCATCAGCGCGGTCTAAAGCGTCAAACGCCGCTTGATTCATTTTTTCTTTTGCTAAATAAAAAACCGCCTTATCCACTGCTTTTTCAGCCAGTTCTTTGCACTCAAGTCCAAATTGCCTACGGATCTCTCCCGCATCTTTATTTCTATTTATCGGAGACTCTTGACGAACAGGGGCCGGGGGTGGGGTTTCTTTTTTCTTTAAAAATTCAAATACCATAATTTAATTCACTTTAAGCGGCTTGCTCTTTCTTATCTAAATTATCCAGCCTCTCTTTTCTTTCCACTTCAAAAGCACGTACTAATGCATCAGCAGGATTACCCGCCGCTAAAATCATATTTATAAAACCAGTTTCTTTTCTATTGTGTTCTTTATCTCTCCTATCCATCAACACAACAAGATGCTTTAGTCCTGGTTCCATTTTTTTTGCTTCAACTTCAATTTGAACTTTTCTTTTTTGTCTTTCTAAATCCCTTTTGGATTCATTGATCATTTCCTGATTTTCACTATTGTTTTTCGCAAGAAGGATACTTTCTTTTGAGGGTTCTGGTCCTAAAATTTTCCTTTCTGCTAAAAGAATAGCCGCCTCACCAATTGTCCTATCAAGAGGATTTACAGGGGGTTTTTGCGATCTCTCAAAATTTAATACATCTCCTGGAGCCATACATATATTATACTCCTTATTTAAACTTCGTCAATATTGTTTTACTTTTCCAGCCAAAAACAAAACCCCGCCTTACGGCGGGGTTTTGCGGCACTTATGTTGTCTATATAAAAATGTGAGAAACAACCTCACACTCACAAGATAAGTATAGCATACTTCTAAAAATAATGCAAGTTTTTGAGAAATATGCTATATTGTGGGGGCAGGTATCGGATAACTACTGTGACCCGCCTTCGCGAAAGCTATGGCGTAGTGACAGAGGAAAGTCCGAACACAGCGAGTCCCGTAAGGGATGGGAAAAGTAGAGGGTAACACCCTTCCATAGCGATATGGGGTTGCGAACAGTGACGATGCCGGCTTGCCCGCCTTTGGCGGGTGAATCCGGAGTGAAACGGCTAAATACCTACTCCTGTGCAAGATCGTGCTCCGACCCAGGTCGGAGAGAATCGCTTGAGCCTTGGAGTAATTTAAGGCCTAGATAAATTGTTATCCTCCCCGACTTAGGTCGGGGAGCACAAAATTCGGCTTATAGATACCTGCAAGAAAATGAGAGTCCCCCGCCCAAAGCGGGGGATTTTCTATTGACTTCCCCCTCTCTCCTTAATAAGGAGAGGGTTGGGGTGAGGTGAATAAAAATTCCACACTGTCCCCCACTTTCAAATTGTTCTTATTGGAAAAACCAGCAGAAATTTCTAAAACGTATTTCGCATCAACGTCAGGGATGAAAGCCTCCGGATACGTTTCTGGAGTCGCATTCTTTTTTATATAAACGACTTTCATGTCTGAAGAGATCCAAACAATATCAATCGGGAAATTCATATCCTTCATCCAGAAGCTATGTTTCCCCGACTCTGTAAAAATAAAAAGCATTCCTTCATTCTCCACCAATTCATTCTTTCCACTTAACCCCTTTGTGTGCTCGGCTTCAGTCAAAGCCAAATCAACTTTTACATTCTGTCCACCTATTTGCACATAACTGATGTTATCAATTGTGACGGCCGTCCAAAAGTGATAACCCAAGAAAAGTAAAACCAGGAGCGCAATAAAACAAAAAAAGTAATTTTTCATAGATTATTTACTATCCCCGTTCCAGCCGAAAAGCTTGCCGACAGAGTCAGAAGTTTCGTGTTTGCGAATGGTTTTAATCATACCGTCTTGCGCGATAATCTTCATCGGCGCCGAAAGTAGACAATGGTGCGATGCGAGTCCTTCTTGGTAAGCCCCTGTATCAAAGATAGCTATTATCTGGTCTTCATTCTCATGAAGTTTGGGCATCAAAATATAATTTCCCCCATCTGTATATTTATCGTCCGAATCACAAGTACTACCCGCGAGCCACACGGTCTTCAAAGCGCCATGCATATTGTTCGCGGGGATAGTATGCCATTTCTGATGTATCGCCCAAGTGTCTTTAAGGTCATTCATAAAACTACCGTCAATGACGTACCAAGCGTTGGCGTTGGCCTTCGGTATGCTTTTTTTAGAAATTACTTTATAGAGAGTCACTTGCGCTGGAGCGACTATGTATCGCCCCCACTCCACAGCCAAGTTTGGATGCCTGATCCCCGCTTTGTCCGATAAACTCTTTAATATTTTAACAATTTTGCTGGAAACACCTTTAGCGGTATAAAACTTTTTCCTCTCGTACGGAACACCAAATCCCCCTCCGATATCCAAAGTATCCAAGGAAGGATTTATCTTCTGCAATTCAACATAGACACCGAACGCATACTTGATCGCGTCTAAAATACTTTTTTGTGATTTGATTTGAGAACCGACGTGATAATGCATCACTTTTAGATTTTTCATCTTGCCTAAAGCAAGAGCGTCCTTCTCGGAAAGTCCGAAGAGGTCAAACTTTTTATCCCAGTGCGTATCGGATTTGACGTTTAGGTTTACTCGCACTCCGATGTCGCCTTTGTACTTTGAAATTCTTTCCACCTCTTCCAGAGATTCAATGATGGGCACTATGTTCATACCCTTGGCGCGCAACTCTTCCACCAAATCCAGATATTGGTCAGTCTTCGGTCCGTTGCAAAATACGCGGATTTTACTGTTGAATTTTTCGCTTTCCCAAAGTTTTTTAACTATCCAGAGTTCATTCGCTGAAGTTACTTCCAAATTCGCGCCTTCAGACAGGAGCGGAAGGACAAATTCCCTGCTTTGATTCACTTTCATCGGGTAATGATAAAAGAATTTACCTTTATAGCCGTATATTTTCATATAGGCCTGAAAATAGCCTATCAAATCTTTCAATAAGTCTTCTATGATAAACGGAAATATTATTTGAAGCGGGGTGCCATACTTATGAGCCAGGTCATTTAGATTGTAAATGTGATGGCCTTCATTGGCTATCAGCTCGCCCTCTTTGTTCACATCAAAAAATTGCGTGTTCCATCCATCCACTCCGAGCTTCCAAAATTTTCGCCAATTCTTTCCGGATTTTTTAGTTTTTTTGTGTGGCATTTAAGTAAGTAAAATTATATAACAACGTCAATAAAATGCAATAAATTTTGTGTATAAAGGAAAGCCTCGGATCGCACGGTGGCGACCCGAGGCCGGAAGGCGATCCGCCTTCCTAGTATGTGTGCCTCCCGAAGTGGGACATGTCGGGAGTGTCAAGAGGGACGGGCTGTCTGCTACCCGGAACCGCCCTCCTGCGGACGATTTTGGTGTTGGTAACCCCCGCTCGTCTCATCTCGACGAACGGTGAGGTTCTCGGGTTGACGGGAGCCGGTGCTACTCCCGTCGAAGCGAACGGCGAGAGAAACCCTCTTCTTGCTTCGTCCATTATGGTACCCTCCTCCACGGCCTCAGAGCACTGTACTGCGTCCCGAGAGCTTACCGTCGGTTGAAAGATCTTATCCAGCTCGGAGTCATCCATGCATTTCCGTTCCTTTCCGTTTAAAACTATACCAATATTTAAAATAAAGTCAAGGATTATTTGCCCGAGTTCAACAATCAATTGCAACACTTGTATTAAAATATAAGTGCCATGAATAAAAAGAAAAAGCATCATTTTAAGCAATTTACCTTAAATGACAGAATCACAATAGAAATAAGGTATAAAGATGGCTGGAGCCTAAGGGAGATAGCCAAAGAGCTGGGTCATAGTCGAGAAGCTGGCTCCGTGTGCAGAGAAATAGACGGTAGACCAAGAAAGGGTCTCCGAAAATATCAAGCCCATATTGCCCACCAGAAAGCGCTCAATAAAAGACACGGCAAGAAATTGTTCAGGCTTAAAAATGATTTGATTCAAATGTACGTGGTAAGTAAATTAAAGCTTGGCTGGTCTCCGGAACAAATATCCATACGGTTACCGATAGATCATAAAGGAGAATCAATTTCACATGAAGCGATATACCAGTTTGTTTACGCTCAATTCTTTCGTGGTGGTAATGGAAAATTAAAAGAAGCAGGTGAAGACCTGAGAAAGTATTTAACGAGAAGACATTCCCGAAGAGACACTAAAGGAGCTAGGAAAGCTCAGAAACTAGAGAGAATCGGGAGTTTACCCTCAATTGAAGACCGACCAAGCGAAGTAGAAAAAAGAAAAGCAATTGGACACTGGGAAGATGACTGTATTGTTTCTAGGCAAAGCAAGGAGAGGATTAAATCCATCAACGAAAGAACAAGTGGAGTGGTTCTTTTAGGAAAAATGAAGAACGGTACCAGTGAAGAATCAACTCGAATTGTTTGTGACAAAATGAAAGTAATTCCATCCCCATATTTAAAAACCTTGACCCGTGACAGAGGTACTGAAAATATGGATTGGAAAACGATTGAGTCAAAGATGGGACTGAAAGTATATTTTGCTCATCCATATTGTTCGCAAGAAAGAGGCTCCAATGAAAATCTGAATGGTTTAGTTAGACGATTCTTTCCAAAGAAAACAGATTTCGCAAAAGTGAGCGCAGAAGAAATATGCAAGGTTGAATATCTGCTTAACACTCGTCCAAGAAAAAGATTTGGTGGAAAGACTCCGCTTGAGGTATTATTAGAGCGTACTGGTGTTGCACTTACTTATTGAATGTAGCTTTGTTATACCCTTTTAGAAATTCATCTTTAAATTCAAAAAAGTTATCGTCTAAAATTGACTGTCTTATTTTTTTAACTAAATTAACGATAAAATATAAATTGTGAATTGAGGCCAAAGTGCCCGCCAACATTTCCTTCCCGTGGAAAAGATGCGCGATGTAGGCGCGGGTATAACTTGCCCCGCCCATTTCAGGGCGGGGTGAACAAGAGTAACACTCACAATCATCTTCTATCGGCTTGAAATCGTTTCTGAATTTCGTATTCATAATTATTATTTTACCCGTCTTAGTATAAATAGTTCCGTTTCTCCCGAGTCTTGTCGGTGCCACGCAGTCAAAAAGGTCCACCCCGTTTTCCACCCCCATAAATAAATCTTCCGGCAAAATTTCATTCACCCATTTTACCACGGAAGACATATCTTCTTTAGCGAATGACCCGCCGATGCCGAAGCCGTCAAAATATTTTCCATCTACATTTATTTCTGAAATAATTTTTGCGGATTGCTTACGTAAAGATTCTTCTCGTCCACCTTGCACTATGCCAAATAATGCAACCTCATCCCCCGCCTTCCCCTGAAAATGGGAAGGAGCTGAACTCCCCCTCTCCTTTCAGGAGAGGGTTGGGGTGAGGTAAATTTTAGATGCTCTCTCAAACTTCTCTCTGCCCACCTGTGTGTTCGCTCCAGCGCTTCTTCTTGATAGCGTAAATCTTCCGCCGGGCTGGTGCATTCATCAAAAGCGAAAATAATATCCGCGCCCAGATTGTGCTGAATCTGAATTGATTTCTCCGGAGTGATGTAGTGGATAGAGCCGTCTAAGTGTGATTTGAATGAAACTCCGTCTTGCCCTATTTTTGCAAGCCTGGGTGCATCAGTATCATCAAACCTTTCAGGAATCAAAAGTGAAGGATCAGTAATTTTTGTAACTTTAGAAATATCTTTTCCGTAAGCAGCACCCAAAGAAAAAACTTGGAAGCCCCCAGAGTCCGTCATCGTGGTGCCCGGCCAATTCATAAACTTACCGATACCCCCTGCATCACGCACTATCTCATCTCCGGGTTGTAGATATAAGTGGTATGTATTACCCAAGATAACCTGAGTACCAACATCTTTCACTTGCTCGGGATTTAGAGATTTTACAGTCGCTTTCGTCCCCACTGCTACAAAAGCTGGAGTCAAAATATCCCCGTGGGCAGTTTGTAAAACACCCACTCTCCCCAAACTTCCTTTTAATTTTTTCTCAATTTTAAAATGCATTGTTTGGCAACCGTCGGGTGTTGGACACCTGTTACAGGTGTCCAACACCCGACGGTACTATATTTCCACTTCCACAAATTTTAATTCCTGCGCATTCACTGGGCTCACAAGCAACGCTTTGGTAAAAGGGTCACGCGGGTCGGAAATCACCGTTTCTACTATGGCTAAAGTATACGGGTTTATCCCAGGCATCGTCACCAGGTCTCCTTTTTGCAGAATAATATCTCTAGGTAAAATCATTTCAAAATTTCCTCCGCCTCGTCCAACTAATTCAAAAAAAATATTTTTGTCTGCTTGCCCCGCCGTGGCGGTGGTGACTATCGCTTGAGTTTTTTCACCAGCATTTGAAAACAAAGTCACCTTGGAAGAATTCACATAAGCTTCCGCAATGTATCCCATAGGGATGTTGCCAAAGGCGAAAATCATATCCCCCGTCTTTATCCCTCTCACTGTCCCCACATCGAGTACTAACGTATCATGGGGACTTTGGTTTGGCTTAGATAAAATCGCCGCCAAAACCAGACTTTTTTCTGTATTCATTCTCCCTAAAATTTCTTTCAAGGACTCATTCTCCGCGAACACGGAATTGTAATTTAAGATTCTCGTTTCTTCATCTTTTAATTTGGATTGCAAACTTTCGTTTTGTAAAGAGAGAGAGCTCTTAGAAGCAAAGTAAGCGCCGAAATTCTTAAACTTTCCTCCTACGCTATTCCCCACAACCAATATGGGATGGAAAAATCCCTGACTGGCAGAAGAAAATCCGCCGAAAATACCCGTCCGGAAATAAAAGAGTACGAGAAAAACAACCACGCCAATCGCAATTTTTAAAAACCTTTTTCTCTTTTCTTTTTTATCTAGGAGGTAACTCATCTTGATTACCAATCAAAATATCTTTATAAAGAGGTAGGTCGTCCAGAATAACCCCCGTCCCGCGAGCCACCGCTGAAAGAGGGTCTTCCACCACATAAACTGGGATTTTCAGAACTTTTTGTAAAAGCTGGTCAAGCCCGGGGAGCAGTGCCCCACCGCCCGATAGAGTAATACCTCTGTGCATAATATCGGATAAAATTTCAGGGGGCGTCGTCTCCAACATATCTTTTACGCCTTCCACCAACCCCCTTACCGAGCTAGAAAGCGCTTCTCTGACATCGGAATCTGTCACCACCACTTCTCTCGGCAACCCGGTTAAAATATCGCGTCCGTGGACCTCTGTCTCCATATACTCTCCCGGAATAGCGGAACCGATGGCGATT
>Ga0209727_1001304_pt1 | contig 21039 bp, 27 predicted proteins | sample RifGroC1_FD_183995 | JGI IMG/M metagenome (GOLD analysis project Ga0209727, IMG submission 183995) | Groundwater microbial communities from Rifle, Colorado, USA - Groundwater C1 (SPAdes) (version 2) | ecosystem: Environmental > Aquatic > Deep subsurface > Groundwater | place: Rifle, Colorado...
CGACTTATTGAACGAGGTTATCGACGAGTTAAACAACAAGTGATTGATCCAGAAAACGTTGAATGCCATTTTCTCATTCAATCGTACTATTTATCCATTAAATGTGGCTCACTCATAAGTTCTGATTCGGAAAACCACATATCAATTCTCGGCATAATTGGTCAACACACCGATCAGATGTTACGCAAGGATTGCAAGCCAGACAAAGTGATCATTGAAAAACGTACCTACAAGATACTGACCTTTATCAATGAACCGAAATACTGGTATTGGAAAAAAACACAGAACGGCATGCAAAAAATACGTATTAAAAAAGAACTGCAACATATTCCAGTTCTTTCCAAAAAACAAGCAATATATATTGCTCAACTATCTCAGCTTGTTGAACGAAAATATGGCCCACAGGAAATGAACTGGGCAATCCTTAATGATGGCTCCATCATCTTCCAAGAAACACATGATATTAAACAGACGAAAGGGGGTGAATAAATATGGCAATGAAAAGAGAGGCACTTATTAGATTAATTGATAATCCGACAGGAGAATCGACAAAAATCGTTTCCGCGACATTTAGTGAAATAACTAGAGATAAAATTGTCCAAATTTTGCAAGATTGCTCTACATATGAGGAAGCTGCAGTTTTTCCGACATCACATATGTGTGATACCTGTGGCAATCCAATAGGAGCATATATTTATATACGAAATCCGAATACACCTATATTAACGAAATTTGGCAATGAATTTGATCATTTCGACTATCGAATAAGCGCGTGTTGTGAAACAAGCATGAGTAGAGATGATTTATAAAATTTTTTATTGTTAGAGAGGATTGAATAATGAGCATAGAACGAGAATTCGGATGTACATTTTGTCATCCTGAGCAATCAGTACGGCTGCATTTTGCGGAATATGGAGTTGCAAGACTCGATTTCGTAAAACTTATCGAAACTGATCATATTTTTGTGGTACCTGATCTACTACCAATCGGCACACATGTCCTCATGATCATAAAAAATCATAAGTACTCGTTTGCTGCACATCCGGATTTGGCCGATGAAGTAGGATTTGTCCATCATCAGCTTGAATCTCTGTTTCATACGCAAATGGCGTTTATAGAACACGGAGGAATTGAAAATGGTGGAAGTAATCAGTCTATTTATCATCAACATGCCCATATCATCGAGACAAAAGGTTTAAATGTTATTCAATATATGAGCGATACTTTAGAGTCTCAATCCATTGAACATGAAATAATTTTTACACCCGATTCTTCACCAGCTGTCAATTTACAACATGCTTTTGATAATCAAGCATATTTGTACCTACAGCAGGGAAATCGTGGAATTATTGCTCATGATCCAGATAATCATTTCCCATCACAGACAGCCCAAAAAAATCTTAGTTTGTTACTCGAAGGTCGAACATTAAATTGGAAACAAATAGCAAACGATCATGAAATGGCAAAGCTATCCGTACAAAAATTAGTGGAACTTATTGAAAGGTGTCATTTATGAACTGTGTTTTTTGTCATCTACGAAAATCAAAAGAAACAATAGCGTTTGAAACAAAACATTTTGTCTTTCTGCAAGCAAAATTTCCAATAATAAAAGGTCATTATTTGTTAATTACAAAAAAACATATACATTCAGAAATAGAAATTCCAAAATCACAAACAGAAGAGTATATACGGTTAAACAAAAAATCGTATCTTTATATTCAAAGCAAATTTAAATCACCTCTTATATTCATTAATTCGCCACAAGACCAATCAATAAAACATTTCCATAAACATTTTGTCCCAGGAAAATTTGCAAAGCATGGAGTTCAAAATGCACTAATCAATGCCTTAAAACAAAGTTAATCAGCCAATACGGGAAAACCGAGGTGTTTTTCGATGCGATGAACACGTTGGGGAAGTTTTTCCATAACGATTTCTTTATGAATATCATCAGTCCAGGAAAGAATTTCTCCAGTCATTTCAACTAAATTATTCAGAGTTTCCTTCACTGTTTTCACATCAACTTGCAGAGTTTTCACGTCGCCCTGCATTATTTTAATGTCGCTTTTTGTTGATTGAATATCGCCCTGCATGGTTCCAAGTTTTTTCAGAACAACATCATGTTGTTTTTTCGCTTCCTGTTTTGTCGCAAAAACCTTTTTTAGTGTGACAACGTCTTTTTTGGTTAACATATGCTTACTATACCCCGTGAAAAATCGACAGTCAACTGCCTATTGCACTAAAACGTGTTATGTGATAAATTACTTCAACAAGTTAATACGAAAAGTATTGAAGGAGAATTTTACACTCTGGAGCAGCGTCGACAAAATCGACGACGGGAAAGCCCGTAATAGCAAAAAACTGTATTGCCGTTTGCAAAGCAGTTAAGAGGCTTTAGGTACAACCGACCTCGTGTCGGTTTTTTAGTGGTACAAAAGCAAAATCAAGGTGGTACCGCGTGTTGCACGCCCTTGTAAATTTTCTGAATTTCAGAAGATTTGCACGGGCGTTTTTTATTGCTGAGATGGCGGAGTGGTCAATCGCTACAGACTGTAAATCTGTCGCCCTTACGGGCTACGAAGGTTCAAATCCTTCCCTCAGCACTCGTACTAATAAAATTAAGGAGGTCATATGAAAACAGTAGGAATCATCGGAGGATTCGGTCCGGAAACAACTGCAGCGTTTCAATTAGCGATAGTTGAGCTTTTTCGTGCGAAAAATTGCAAAACCAGACCGCCAATACTGATGTGGAATACTCCGATTCCTATAAATATTGAGGACGAACTCGTACTTCATGCTAAAAAGTTACAGAATTTTCTTCCATTTCTTATCGACTCGGCACGAAAACTAGAAAATGCAGGAGCAGATTTTCTTGTCCTTCCCTGTAATACGCTCCATTTACATGCCGAAGAAATAATAAATAATATACACATTCCAATGTTGCATATCGTTGAAGAAACAGCAAAAGAGTTACGAAGAAAAAAGATTAAAAACGTCGGAATACTAGCAAATCAAACAAGTATTAATAACAAATTACATTCGCGGGTGTTTGATAAGTTTGGTATTCAAACTGTTTTACCGACAACTCATCAGCAAGTGATTATCAATAGCATTATTCATAACCTGTTACTTAACAAAAATTTTGATTGTGCTTCTCTACAACTAATTAAAATAATTCTAAATTTCAAGAAACAGGAGGTAAGCAACATACTTCTAGGATGCACCGATTTACAATTGATTCTTCCTACAGTTATGGGTGTACGTATTCACGACAGTATGGATATACTTGCGCGGGCGACAGTCCGTGAGATGATAGGAGGCTCTTTATGAAAACCATAAATCACAAACATCCTCTTTGTGATAAAATATATTCAATGGATGCAATTGAGAATTTATTAACACGGGGAGTAGATACAATTTACCCGAACCGTGAGGCGCTGGAGAAAGTACTCCGGAGTGGAAAAAAACTCCGGCTCTTCCAGGGATTTGATCCTACCGGCACGCAACTTCATATTGGCCATGCGGTAGCCCTCCGAAAGCTGCGGCAATTTCAGGATCTTGGACATCACGTCATCTTTCTTATCGGCGACGGAACGGGTCAGGCAGGAGATCCGTCCGGCAAAACAAAATCCCGCGAAAAATTTATGACGAGGGATGAGTTACGCGATAACGCGCGCGATTACGTGAGACAAGCGGGAAAAATCGTCCGTTTTACTGGAGAAAATCCCGTAGAAATTCTCTATAACAGTGAATGGTTAAATAAACTGACGCTCGTTGAAATTCTTGATATCGCAGGTCACTTTTCATGGCAACAGCTTGCAGAAAGAGATCTCTATCAGGAACGAATCAAAAGAGGGGAAACATTAAATTTTCGCGAAGCCCTGTATCCTTTACTTCAGGGATACGATTCTGTGGCGATGAAGGTTAATCTCGAGTTAGGTGGTACGGATCAGACATTTAATATGCTTGCCGGACGGATGCTGGTTAAAGCTATGCTTGGTAAGGAAAAGTTTGTCATGACAGTGCCACTTTTGACTGATGCCAAAGGAGTAAAAATCGGTAAAACGGAAGACAATTGCATTGGACTGACAGATGCACCAGCGGAATTTTACGCAAAAATCATGTCCCTTGGCGATGATGCAATTATTCCGTGCTTTACCCTTCTTACGGACATTCCAACAGAAGAAATTGAAACAAAAATGAAAAGGGGTGAAAATCCAATGCTATTTAAGAAACAATTGGCATTGGAATTAACGAAAATGTTAAATGATGAAGAATTAGCCAAAAAAGCACAGGAAGAATTTGAAAATTTACATCAAAAAAATATTATAATTGATTTCAACGGACCTGAACTTGAAATACCAGAACTGGATAATAATATAAAATCGTTTCTTAAAGTTTTAGTTGAAAAGAACTACATTAAAAGCATGTCAGAAGCAAGAAGATTACTAGAACAAGGGGCAATTAAATTGCATAATATGAAAACCAACAAAGAAGACGTGGTTGAAGGAATCAAAAATGGCGATATAATACGAGTTGGGTCTAAACTTTTTGTTAGAATTAAAATTATAAATTAGATGCTGAAATGAATTCAGCATGACAAGGGGGACAACATGAACTTTTTTAGAAAGCACGAAAAATTCTGGAAAGTAGTGGTGGTGATTGCATCTCTTGCTCTGATTGCAACATCGTTTATTCCACTACTGTCTATTAGGTAATGTCGCATGACCTTACAACTCACTTCTTCTATTCAATACGTTCCCCGTGTAGGACCAATGATAGCCGGAAAATTAGAACGACTTGGTATCCACACAGTGCGCGATTTACTCTTCTATGCACCATTCCGCTATAATGATTTTTCGCTGGTTACGCCTATTCGATCACTTCATCCAGGACTTGTGGTAAGTATCCATGGAACAGTGCAAAGTATCAAAAACATATTTACCAAAACCGGAAAAAAAATTCAGGAATGTCAGGTGGAAGATCCAACGGGAACTGCAACGATCATATGGTTTAACCAACTATATCTGACAAAAGTCATCCACGCAGGGGACGTGCTGGCAGCTTCCGGCACGATTGGATTTTTCGGAAATAAACTCGTCCTCGAATCACCGGATTATGAACTGGCAACTTTCGGCAGACCATTCCTTCATACTGGTCGTGTTGTTCCCGTGTATTCAGAAACAGCTGGCATTACTTCAAAATGGTTACGGTCGCGCATCTATTATTTATTAACCGAAGTACCTACACTCATTGAAGAATACATACCCGATGACATACGGATTAAATATGAGCTCCCGCACATTCAGGAAGCACTTCATGATGTCCATTTTCCAAAAACAATTGCTCTTGGAGTTGAGGCCAGACGACGGCTCGCATTTGATGAACTCCTCCTCATGCAATGTACTTCTTTCGAACAAAAACGCCTGTGGAAAGAAACGAAACACGGACATTCGCTTATGGCAACCAATACAGACATTTCCACATTCATATCACGTCTTCCGTTTACCCTGACAAATAGTCAATTACAAGCTTTCCAAGATATTCAAACAGATATCGTATCTACAATCCCCATGAACAGGCTTCTTGAAGGAGACGTCGGAAGTGGAAAAACAGTGGTTGCGGCTATGGCCATGTATATCGCCGCAAAAAACAATCGTAAGTCTATTCTCATGGCACCAACGCAAATACTAGCAGAACAACACTTCAACACTGTTAAGCAACTCCTCGAACCATTTAACATATCTGTCGGTCTTGTAACGAGTAGCCACAAAGAACCGGACGCAACGGTACTTGTGGGTACGCACGCACTTCTTGAAAAAAGTATTGCATTTGACCACCTCGGACTTGTTGTTATTGACGAACAACAACGTTTTGGCGTGTTTCAACGAAATCTCATTCGTTCAAAAGGGAAGGGAGATGTGACACCACATCTTCTCACTATGACTGCCACCCCTATTCCACGAACCCTTGCGCTAACGCTCTACGGCAATCTTGATTTATCCCAATTAACTGACATGCCCAAAGGAAGAAGGAATATAAAAACCTGGGTTGTTCCACCAGAAAAACGGGATGGGGCCTACGAATGGATAACAAAGGAAATAAAAAATAACAAATCGCAAGCTTTTATCATCTGTCCGTTTATCGAAGAATCAGAGTCAATGACAACGATAAAAGCTGCGACAACTGAATTCAAACGGTTGTCGACATCTGTGTTTCCCAAGCTAAAACTCGGACTTCTTCATGGAAGGCTCAAAGCAAAAGAAAAAACAGCAATTCTTGACTCATTTAGAATTGGAAATATTGATATATTAGTCGCCACACCTGTTGTTGAAGTAGGCATTGATATTCCCAATGCGACCATCATGCTTATTGAAGGCTCTGACCGATTTGGTCTTGCACAGCTTCATCAACTCCGCGGACGCGTCGGACGCAGTGATAAACAATCGTATTGTCTCCTTTTTTCAGACAATACCAATCCGGATACAATGACACGGTTAAAGGCTCTTGAAACAATGCATAATGGAACAGAACTTGCACAGTACGATCTTTCACTTCGCGGTCAGGGAGATGTCTTTGGCAGTCGCCAACATGGGGTTCCAACACTCATCCTTTCATCGCTTGCAGATACAAAACTGGTGAAGCAAACGCAAGAGGCAGTACAGAGCTTAACCCACATTGATCCTACATTTCAGGCTTTTCCCCTCTTGAGGCAAAGACTCAATGAGAGTAAAATAGAAAACGTCTCACAAGACTAATATCCCGCAAAGCGGGATGAAACATATGACACCACTACCAAAACGCAGACATTCAACCAGAAGAGGTGGCAAACGAAAAGCAGCAATCAAACTTGCATCTGTTGCCACACTCTTTTGCAAAAACTGTGGCAAACCACGCAGACCACACACCATTTGCCCTACCTGTGGACACTACAACGGAAAAGAAGTAATCAAACAAAAAATTAAAAAAGAAAAGAAAAAGTAAGCCTCATGAAGACCGCCCAAGATCCACGTCACCAACACCGCATCAATATGATGCAACAATTATTTAGCTACAGTTTCCGTCCTGAAGAAGGTAAAGCCATAACAGCAATTATTCCTCACCTTTCAACTATTGATGCTCGTATCACAACCTGTGCTCCGGAATGGCCTGTCGATAAAATTGCAAAAATTGACCTCGCAATACTCAGACTTGCCATTTATGAAATAACCATCACCAAAGAAGCACCAGTGAAAGTGGTTATCGATGAAGCAATCGAGCTTGCCAAATCATTTGGCAATTCCAATAGCCCAAAATTTATTAATGGAGTCTTAGGAACTATCATTCAACCCGTATGACATTTGATGAACTGCAATCAACCATCGGCGTAACATTTCAAGACAAAGAGCTTCTTCAACATGCATTTTATCATCGTTCGTACTTAAACGAAGCAAAGCATATCAAGGAGTCAAATGAACGTCTTGAATTTTTGGGCGATGCAATATTATCATTCCTCACGTCACAGTTTTTGTACACCACGTATCCTACCTATCCCGAAGGAGTACTTACCAACATCCGTTCCAGTCTTGTCAAAACAAAAAGTTTGGGGGAATCTGCAAAAGCACTCGGATTTGGAGATCTCCTCTTTTTAAGCCATGGGGAAGAAGAATCCGGAGGAAGAAACAACATGTCTCTCCTTGCTGATTCCTTTGAAGCATTTTTAGGGGCAATATTCCTTGATCAGGGAATTGATTGCGCAAAACAATTTCTTACCAGCTATCTATTTCCTAAAACAATGGGAATCGTTGAAACAAAATCGTATTTAGATTTCAAAAGTCTTCTTCAGGAAATCATCCAGGAGGATACCAAATTGTCTCCCACGTATCAGGTTGCCAAATCAGAAGGACCAGATCATAATCGTTTATTTTATATTGAAGCCTTTATCGGAGATAAAAAACTTGGCGAGGGGAAAGGAAAATCGAAACAAGAAGGAGAGCAAGCTGCTGCGCAAAACGCTCTTGAGAAGATGGGTAAAATATGATAGCATGAGAGACTATGGTAAAAATAAAACTATCGCAAACAGGAAAAAGAAATAGAAAAACATACCGCATTGTTGTCATGGAAGAAGGAAAACGCAGAGACGGCAAGACAATCGAACTGCTGGGATTTTATAACCCGCTCGTGAAACCCCCGCAACTAACGATAGATAAAGACAGATTGAAATACTGGATATCAGTAGGAGCACAAAAAACAGACGGAGTTACTAAAATTCTCGCATGAAAGATACACTTTTATACATTCTAACTCACATAGTTGATCATCCTGAAGCAATTGAGATTGTTGAACAAACAGATAATGAGAAAATCATCTATCTTTTAACTGTCGCCCAAGAAGATATGGGGAAAGTTATTGGAAAGCAAGGAAGAATTATCAGAGCTCTTCGGGACCTTGTCAAACTCATGGCTGCAAAAGAGCATATGTATGTAGATATAGTGTTAAAAGAAGACGAAGTCGTGTAATTCATGCAAATCACCATTCTCACGTTATTTCCAGAGATGTTCCACGGACCGCTTACTGAATCAATTCTCAAAAGAGCTCAAGAAAAAAAAATCATAACAGTAACATTTGTAAACATTCGAGATTTTGCCAGCGATAAACACAAAAGTGTCGATGATCATCCATACGGAGGGGGACCGGGGATGATTCTTCGCGTTGATATTGTTGATCGCGCATTACAAAGTATCAAGTATCAATCCGCCAGCTGGCGGACGAAGACAATTTTATTGGATCCATCAGGAACACCATACACACAAAAAAAAGCGAAACAGCTCAGTTCTTATGATCATCTTATTCTTATTTGCGGACATTACGAGGGCGTCGATGAAAGAATCCGCTCTCTTGTTGATGAAGAAATCTCAATAGGTGATTATGTTCTCACTGGTGGAGAGATACCGGCAATGGTCCTTGTTGATAGTATTGTCCGTCTCATTCCCGGAACGATCAAAAAAGAAGGCGTTACAACAAATGAATCGTTCTCGGGAACAACACCACTTCTCGAGTACCCTCAATACACGCAACCAAAAACATATAAAAGAAAAAGCGTACCAGCCATTCTTCTTTCCGGCCATCATGCGAATATTGAAAAATGGAAACAGCAGGGGTCTCTCAAACGAACAAAACTCCGACGAAGCGATTTACTCAAAGAATAAGATAATCTTTCTCTGCTATCATGTTCCGTTACATGATAGCAAAAACATAACTTTCTAGATACAAAACGCCTCTCCTATCGAAAAATCCCACAAATGTGGAAATTCTCCGAGTCGGAGAGGTCGGCGTTTTGCAAAAGTATGCGGTTTTGTTCCTTATAGATATCTTCCATTTTCAATAACGAGAAATGCATCTGTCATCATGCAGTCGTAAGGTAAAGCTTCTCCTTTCTTCGTTGAATATGGTTGCTTCATAACAAAAAATTGCCCTTCACCTCGAAGTTCTTTTGGAACAATTAATTTATTAAGCTTTCCATTCCAATAGTACATCCCATTGCGATCAAAAACCACAACATGTATGGATTGCCGAATGAAAAGGTAAAGAAGGCCAGGGCCAACAATCGCACTCACGATTGCCCATCCATACTGGCCAGTGATCCAAAAAGCGAACACCAACAGGATGCAAACGAAGAACAAAAAGAAAAGGTTTTTCATTGTCGAAACTCCTCTCAATTTTCAATTAGCGCATATCCAAATTGGATAGCTGCTTAGATACTCATTCAAATAAATATCTAAGTAGCTATCCAACCAGAAGAGGAATTTTTAAATCCGCATAATGGTAAAGTGCAAAACGAAAATTTTGTGTTCAATATTTGAGCGCGCAGATGCGCTATAGATTGAATTACAAGAAACATAGTCTATCAGAAGAAGAAGAAGAAGTCAAGACTATAGGGTATATTTGAGGCTATGGGCTAAACGGATCAAGTGATTGTGGTTCTGTTTGTACCTGTGCACTTTCAGTACCAATTGGTGCACTTTTGGTAACCAGTGGTAATGCACTGATTTTATCGATTATTTGAATTTCATCGTCAGACAACGGCTTAAGGCTATCGCTAATTTTCCCCATACTTGTAGGAAGGGGAACATAGTATGCATCCATTTGAATTGTTGATTTTGTCGTACCGGACTTATTATCAAACGAAAGATCAAAATTACGAATCCGAAATAGACGCCTGATCTTCACAGCTTTATCTACAACATTTCTCACTTGTTCAATGGGTCCGGTAACAATAATAGAAAATGGAATGATATTCACCCCAATCTTTTGTTCCTCTGTTGATAATTTCTTCGCTGCTTCTGTGGCTACTGATCCAATCGAGGAAAGAGAAATACCGGATACGGCAACACCTTCTTGTGACGTTAATCCGTCGATCGTTGAAAAAATAGTTCCGAGTGATTTATCGGCAGGTACTGCTGAAATTGCAGCTGTTGCGTATGATGAGAGCAATTCTTCATCAAGAGCATTTAGAATATTAATCTTTTCTTCTAATATCTGCACTGTCTTGGTTTGCTCATACACAATTTTTATCATTCCGGTAATTTTTTTAAATCCAGGAAGGATTCCGATAAAAAAAGCAACTAAACAAAAAAGAATAATCACCCCGGAAATAATAAAACTTTGATACAGTCGAATAATGCGTCTCATTAATCTCATAATGCTTGTTTTAATATGACTGAATAAGAAAGACCCATCATGATAGTTCCATCTTTATCAATGGTAAGGGATGTAAGATGCGGAGTTCTAATTTTATTTTCGTCTACCAATTTCACTATTTCCTCCATCATCGATACTGCTTCTCCTATATCAGAAAGGTTCACAGATATTTGTACAGTATTTTTTTCCCCGATTGAAAATGATGCTAATTTCGGAGGCCAGGCAAGCAAAAGTGTCGTATCAATATACGGAGCAACAGAAAATTGTGTATTAAGAATATTTTTTAACGATGTAATTCTAGCTCGGAGAGCTAACAACATTCCTTCTTTCACGTTCTGATTTTGAATTGTTTGAGAAAGTCGCTTTTGCTCTACCTCTAATTGATTGGTACGAAAGGTAATGACACTAAAAAGAACAACGAGTATTAACCCAACAATAAAAACAGACCATAAGAGATACTGACGGATAATACGAAGATATTGTTCAACGAGCTGCCAACCCGGAGATAAACTTGCTTTGGTATCAAAAAGATTAATTGATTTTTCTGATACCATACTTATCTCCTTAAGGAAAGTCCCACTGCAACGGCAAATGTTGGTCCTTCGCTATCAAGAACTGCAAATCGTGATTCTTTTGCTATTCCGATCCAAGGATTAGCTAGTTGTGTTTCAATATTGACTGCTTGAGCAACATAGGAAATGATTCCCGGTAGTTTTGAGCTGCCACCGTTCACAATAACCGCGTCAATTCGTTCATTGGCATATCGCTCTCCAAAAAACGCAATAGCTCGCTTCATTTCACTTATGATGGAAGCCATGATCGGCTCCATAGAAATAACCAATTTCCCTTCCAAAACATCTTTATTTAACCCATATGTTTTTTTGTACTCCTCAGCTTGAGCAGAGTTAAAATCCAAACTCTGTGTTAACGCTCGTGTTAACGCTTCTCCACCTGCACTAATAGAACGAGTGAATATCAATATTCCATTATGTACAATGGACATATCGGTTGTATGTGCACCTATTGATGCAATCATATAATTTTTTAAGTTACCTGCGGATGCTCCGATCGCTCGCGCGGATGCAATAATCTCTGTTTCCGCCGCAATAGGAATAAGATCAGATAATTCGATAATCGTCATGTACTTTTCTATAAGAGCTTTCGGTGCAGCCACAAGAAGTACCTGCATTTTCCCGGTACCAGTTGTTTTTGCATCCTGTAACACAGTGAAGTCTAAATTAACTTGATCAAGCGGAAGCGGTATATATTGCTCCGCTTCCCATTGAATGGCTGAATTGAGTTCTTTAGTCGATAATTGAGGAACCTCGATAATACGGGTAAAAACTTGTGCCTCGGGTAACGCAATATTCACCTGATCAGATTTAACTCCGGTATCTTTCACCAATTGTTTGATGACATATGAAGTGGCATCTATCTCCGCATTAACTGAAGTGGTGCTTTTTGGTGGAGTAGGCATACTACCTGCAGACAAAAGCGTTCGCACCCCTTTTTCCTCACTTATTTCAATGAGTTTAATACTATGACTTCCAATATCAATTCCCAATAAACTTTGCATAGGCAGGCCGTTTAGGTACTAATGTACTAAGGATCCTTGACTAAACACGCTATAATCAAAAATTGTTGCAGGTCCTGGATATTGACGACGTACGACAATCTTTCGCGTCACTCCACCTGTTATACAACCACTTTCTGTTATTTGTGTACACCCAACAGAAGACACTTCAACCCCTTGTTTTGGAAGTTTATTGCCTCCCAGTGGAGATATTGTGACAGTTGCATTCCCATAATATGGTCGTATGCGCATAAACAACGGAATAATACCAACACCTGTCGGAATCGTTATAATTTGTCGATACACATTTGTCATTTCCCCGCAACCGCCGCTTATATTATCGTAATCCGTAACAGTTGAAAAATTATTTGCCGGTCTGGTTGCGACGTCAGGATCATATGCACCACGGGTAACTAAATATGAAACACCTGATTTATAATATATGGCAACTTCTAAAGCAGGGGTTGGAGTAGAATGGCTCCAACAAATATCAATTGTTGCATTTTGATAATAGGAAGATTCATCAATAGCATTCAATGCTGTATGACCAACTAACCAAACAGTATCAGCCTGACCAATAGTAATGGTCGGAAGTGTATACACACCTGTTGTATCTCCAATAACAGCAATGTTTGACGTATATCCTGCTCCAGGAGTATATGAAGTATTAATTGCTTGCGTATTTGCCCGAAGCGCCTCTTCAATTCCAGCTTCAGCAGCACTAAATGCTCGTGCAGATTCTTCCAAATTTCTTCCCATGCTGACATCTGATACGCTTCTTCCGATAAGTGACAGCGCGATTGTCACTGCAATACTAAGCACAAGTACTGTAATAAGCAAAACTTGTCCTTTGTACACAGATCGTTTCATACTTTTAGTATAAAACATTTCGAACACTAATTGTAGTTTGAAATGTTTCCGTAGCAGCCTCATATGATGTTGCAGCTAAATTTTTTTGTCTCAAGCGAAAGGATAAACTAATCGAGGTCGGGATTTCGACTCCTTCAACACAAGTAAATACTAATGGTTCAATCAAAGTCACGGTACTGCTGGTTAAATACATACTATTAGATGCTATTCGTGTAACACCGGTCGACTCATCAACAACAGATTCAAGCGTAGTTGTTCCTCCATCTTGTCCTATTATCGTAAGAGTGCTTGTAGTACATGTAATCGACTCAGAATTTTGTATCATGCGACCTATTTTTTCTAATGTCATCTCTCCAGTTTGTTTTAACTCTTTAATGACCTCAGTTTTTGTATTTAAGTGAATACTGGAAAAAAGCACTTGAGCAATAATAACGGAAACAAACGCAATAATTCCCGAAGCAACAAGTAATTCTATGAGGGTAAACGCCCGCTTATTCATATTATTTCCACTGTGTATATTTTGTTTTCAGGGTTACGTCTTTTGATGTATTTCCTTCTGTCCAGGAAACTTTCACGACGACATCCATCTGACCCGGATCAAGAAGATTTTTTGTAAAGGTAACAATACGAGAACAAGATTCAGAAACTGCCGTTAATTGTCTGGAATTGTCCATGCAATAATCAGTACCTACTCCTGTCACATCATGCGCTGCAAAGGTAGTCCAATCCCTATCTCTTTCTTCACGGATTACTTCCAAAGCTTGTTGAGCTGATTGAACTGCAAGACTCCGTGTTTTACTAGATTGAGCGTTTTTTAAAGACGAAGTCATACCGACAACAAGCCCCGTAATAAGAAGCATCACAACACCAAGGGTAACAACAGACTCAATAAGTGATACGCCGCGCATATTAATTCTTATTAATCATTACTAATGGTTCCGGACGGACTAATTGTTATAGTATATGTACTGGAAATACCTGTTAATGTAATTATTGTATCTGCTAACAAATCAGTGCCGACTGATAATGGCAACAACCGTATTGTTGAAGGAACAGGTTGAAATGTAACATCTTTAGGTAGATTTACTGTCGTTGAAGCATCGACTCCATTGGAACAACGAGGAGTGATCGTGTAAGAACTGGTACTAAAGGAAATGTCATAGCTTTCGAGTGTTTGACATGTTTCATATTTCACTCCAGAATTCACTTTCGACAATGTAAGTCGCAAATCAGACTTTAAAGTCAATCCTGATTGTCGAACGTGCTCACGATCAGTATACGAGTTATAATTCACAATAACTCCCAGAGATAATACCATAAGGATAGCAACTACAACGATGAGCTCAATGAAAGTAAAACCCTTATGGATTTTTTGTAGCATAATTATATCCCGTATACTCTGTACAAGAAGTTGATCCAGTGCCTTCTATAAAAGCTGAAAGGCAATATCCATAATAATTCGCACCGGAAAGATTTGTCACTTTATACTTATAAGGATTAGTATTTCCTTTTGGATCTGATGGAATACTGGGAATATAGGAATCAACTAAACCAGTATCAACGTTTCCCGTATTCAATTCACTCGCGTCGATCCAATTACCCGTACCAACGCTCGGATAATATCCTTTATCAGAACGGAATAATTCCAATGCAGACCGCAGTTGTTCGATATCTCCGCGGCGTTTTGCATCACGGGAATTTTTATTAATTGAAACGTAAGAAACAATACCTATAGCTGTAAGCACAGCGATAATCGATATTGAGATAAGTATTTCAATCATTGTAAACCCGCGTTTCATATGACTCCTTCTTTACTGAGTATTTTTAATACAATAAAAAGTACCTGTTGTTCCCGTACAATCATTTGCCGCTGCGTTACCAACAGTGACTTCAAGTTCTGCACATATACAATATCCTGTTGTCGTACAATTTTCAGGATATGGATCTCCTGTTTTCGGATTAGCAGGCAGGGAACCACTCGGAAAATAGATAACACCGGCTGAAGAACACGGTGAAGAAGGATATGATGAATTAGTATCAGTGTAATATTGTTCTAAACCCTGCTGGATTGTCTTTAAATCCGTCACCCGTCTACTGTCACGAGACCGTTTTTGAATTGTTGAATAAGAAACCGTTGCAACAGCAACTAAAATGCCGATGAGTGCAATCACAACCAATAATTCGATAAGAGAGAAAGCAGGTCTTTTTGCCATAATAGTGTCACCACCATACCTAATAAAAGGAATGGTCCGAAAGGAATATGACTTTTTAACGTCTTGACCTTTCCTAAAATAAGTATGACACCCACAATGGCACCCGTCAAGAAAGCTGCATATAAGGCAATAATTATTCCCGGATATCCAGTAACAAGTCCGATAAGAATAGCAAGCCATATATCACCATCACCCATAGCCTTCCCTTTGGAAAAAAACCATAGCAAAAAGAAAAATAAGCCTGCACATATGCCGGAAATAACGTTCATATACGTTTGTAACAAAACCATCTGAGCGATAACACCAAAAAATGCAACGATTAAAAATCCTGTAGGCAATAATTCAAATTTCAAATCTGAAACAAACAGTACAAGAAACGAACAAAATAAAAGAAGAGAAATAAAATAATTGATAATTGATAATTGATAATTGAAATACAAAAAAAGAAATCCGATTCCGGTTACAAGTTCGACGAGGGGGTATTGAATCGAGAGTTTTTTATGACAACAACGGCTTTTTCCTAACTGAACAATCCATGAAAGGACGGGGATAAGTTCATACCACGAAAGCGTACGTTTACAATGGTCGCAATGTGATCTGCCCCGTGTCACATCCTGTCCAACAGGCAACCGGTCGATACAAACATTCAAAAAAGATCCGATGGAACATCCAAAAATAAATATGATTATTATCTCCATATATACAGTATACAAAAAATAAACCGCGCAAGTTTCCTCAACGCGGTTTATCTTTATACTCTTATTCTTGTCGTTTGTTATTGGACACACCAATAACAATTCGCTCCACCACCACTTACACTTTTACACGCAGCCGCTCCTACTCCTGTTTGCACTGTACCATCTTGATTATATTTCGTATTCGGTTCAACCTGAAATGATTTTGAATCTGGCATATAACATACTCGCACGGTTAATGACTGTGTTGTACTCGGATAAAGATATGTTAACCATACCTTTGATTTTGAATTTGCATAAATGTCATTAAAATTCGTTTTCATTTCACCTGAATCCATTAATGCCTGAATCGCTGAATCTAAGGACGCGTCAGATAATTGAATTGGTCCAAGATTTTCAGTTTCCCAGTTTGTCCATGGAATCCTATTTGTCGTTGCGTTATACCGAAGCACTGCGGTCTGGACTTGGTTCACCAAATCCCTAGTTCCGGTATCTGTCCCTTTCTTCAACTGTTCAAATGGATCAAGTGCTCCGATAAGACCAATGGCGAGAGCTCCCAACAAGGCGATAACGATAAGAAGCTCGACGAGCGTAAACCCACTTTTTTGTCTTTTCATATTGTTATCACCTCCTTTAAAAAATCTGTCTAAATCTACTGTACTCATAAATTTCATCCATGTCAATTATTTAAATTGCGCTGTCAGATTATATATTGGCGTTATGACAGACAACACGATAAATCCAATACCAACTCCAAGTACCACCATGATGATCGGCTCAATTGCCGTCGTCAACCCCTTCACTATTTGTTCTGTTTCTGACTGAAAATAATGAGATAATTTAAGGAGCGTATCATCAATTTTTCCTGTTTCCTCACCAACTTTCAGCATCTGAGAGACAATCGGAGGAAATTCCTTATGGGAGGCAAACGTGTCAGCAAGCTGAAAACCTTTTTCAACCCGTTTGGAAATATCTTCTATTGCATTACGATACAGTACATTGTTTAATGAGCTTTTTAGTATTTTCAATGCATCTAATATATGAATACCAGCAGAAAGCAACATTGCTAGTGTCCGAGTGAATTCAACGAGAATAGTTTTTTTCTGAAGTTCACCGAATAAGGGAATTTTTAATACAAAAGCATCCAACATATAGGCACCAATAGTTGTTTTTTTCCATCTGCTAAATCCATAACTTATGCTGGCGATTGTAATAATCACAACCCACCAATCATGAATAATAAAATTGGATAATGTAATCAGCATCTGAGTCGTCGCAGGAAGTTTTATGCCAAAATCATTATATAAATCGGTCAATTTTGGCATCACAACAACCATCATGACAATAACAACAACGACCATTCCAACAACGATAATAGCCGGATAGATAAGAGCTCCCACGACTTTTCCTCGAAATTCACGCTGATTCTCTAATGTATCGGCAAGCTGATCCAGTACTTTGTCGAGCATTCCCGAAGCTTCACCCGCGCGAATAAGAGAAATATAAATAGGTGTAAAATGTTGCGGATATTTTGATAACGCATCGCCAAAATTTCCTCCTCCGACAATACTCCTTTCGATATCAGACAACACCTGAGCAAAAACGGTGTTTGTTGTCTGAGTATGAAGAATATTGAGTGAATCAGGAATGGAAAGACCGGCTGTCACCATTGTCGAAAGTTGTCTCGTAAAATTAACAACGTCCGTAAAACTGACTTTTTGGAGCTTATCAAACCTGCTCGTTATGGATTTTTCACTCGTCTCGCGAAGTGAGATAACAAACAGCTGTTTTTCTTTCAACAACTTCGACGCTTGATCAGAACTTGCTGCTTCCACAAGACCAATCGTTGGCTTCCCATTTGGAGAAATTGCTTTGTATTTAAAAAATCCCATGCTGATTACACCCTTTTTAATAATCGACCAATATCTTCTGGTCGAAGTGCATACGCGGTTGCGACATCAATACTAATTTTACCATCCTTTACTGCTTGGGCAAGTGATGCTTCCAGTGTCGCCATACCAAACTCGGCAGATGTCTGAATAACATTATCAAGCTGATGCGTTTTTCCTTCCCGAACAATCGATTTCACCGCAGGAGTTCCGGTCATAATCTCTGCAATGGCCATGCGTCCGCCGGAAAGCGTTGGAATCAATCGCTGCGATATGACTCCCTCTAACACATTTGATAGTTGCAATCGAACCTGATCTTGTTGATGTTCTGGAAATACATCGATAATACGATCAACTGTTTGGCTTGCGGAATTGGTATGCAAAGTAGCAAATACTAAATGTCCGGTTTCTGCAATGGTTATTGCTGCAGCGATTGTTTCGTAATCACGCATCTCACCAATTAATACGACATCCGGATCTTCCCGAAGCGCGCTTCGAAGCGCAACGGTCCACGAATGGGTATCCCCATGCATCTCACGCTGGGAAATAATGGACATTGCCGGAGAATACACATACTCAATAGGATCTTCGATGGTTATAATATGTGATGCTTTTGTTTGATTAATACGCTCAATCATAGCTGCTAAGGTCGTTGATTTTCCTTGACCGGTCGGACCTGTCACCAAAATAAACCCTTGACGCAGTTTAATAAATTCATTCAAAATATCTGGAAGACTTAGTTCTTCCATACTGCGAATTTTTGTCGGAATATACCGAAACGCTCCTGCAACAGAGTCCCGTTGAAGATAAATATTGACTCGGAATCGTCCTTGAGGAACAACATAAGAAAAATCAATTTCTTTATTTGTCGTAAACAATTCTTTTTGTTCACTTGAACATGTAGACAACAGCAATTCCTGTGCCATTGCGGAAGTAAGAATTGCTTCCTTACTCACCGGTTGTAATTTTCCGGTAAGCCTGATCATCGGAGGATAACCAGAGATAATATGAATATCCGACGCTTCAAGTCTTGCTGCTTCCGCACATAATTCATTCATGGTCATAAGAAACTCCTAATCCTGCGCAACGCGCAAAACTTCTTCGATAGATGTAACTCCTTCCAGCGCCTTGAGATATCCATCTTGCTTCATCGTAATCATTCCTTCTGAAACTGCTTGTGTTTCAATTTCTTGCATGGTTGCCCGCGACAAAGTAAGTTTGCTAATTGCATCCGAAATAGGAAACAGCTCAAATACACCAACTCTTCCGCTATAACCGGATCCTGCGCATGTTGCACACTGTGTATCACCGTTTGTTCCCTTTCCGCGATACAGTTTAATCTCCGATGTCTGTGGGAATAATGGCCCCAACACGTTCTTCATATCATCAACTACTTGCGGTTCAGGAACATATTCTTCTCTACACGTCGGACAAACCTTACGGGAAATCCGTTGACCGGCAACACAGTTTAAGGCTGAAGCAATCAAAAAGGGTTCTGCTCCAAGATCAATAAGCCGAGGGATCGCTCCTGACGCGTTATTGGTATGTAAGGTTGAAAACACCAAATGTCCGGTAAGAGCTGCCTGAACAGCTAAATCTGTTGTTTCTTTATCACGGATTTCTCCAACAAGAATAATATTTGGATCCTGCCTAAGAAAAGACCGAAGTCCTGAAGCAAATGTTAAACCTGCTGTAGGATTGATTTGCACTTGATTCACTCCTTGAATCTGATATTCAACCGGATCTTCCAAAGTCACGATATTCACCCGTGCATTATTTAATCTATTTAACACGGAATACAATGTCGTTGTTTTTCCTGATCCAGTTGGACCGGTAACCAAAATAATACCGTGCGGACGGGCAATAGAAATTTCTAAATGTTTAATTGCGAGTCCTCGAAGCCCAAGCTCTTGTAACGTCGGGACTCCTCCTGATTTTTTCAAAAGTCTCATAACGATTTTTTCGCCGTGTACCGTTGGAAGAGACGACACGCGAAGATCAATTTCTTCAAGACCCATTTTGAAATTAAACCGTCCATCCTGAGGAATGCGTTTTTCATCAATTTTCATGTCTCCAAGAATTTTAATACGAGAAATAACAGCATCGTGTAGACGACGGGGAAGAAGTAATCGTTCTTGTAAAATTCCGTCAACGCGATACCGAACACGCGTCTCTGTTTCCTGCGGTTCAATGTGAACATCTGACGCTTTAATTCTGATTGCTTGTTCAAGGACTGCTGAAACAATTTGCGCAATCGGCGCTTCACGAATCACTTCATTAAGATGACCTGCCTCATACGTTTTTATTTCAGAAGGCGTTGATTCTTTAAGAGCTTTTGTAACGTCTTCTCCTAAATGCTGCGTATAGAGGTTTTCGATAGAAGAAAGAATATCCTCCTTCATCGCCATGAACGATTTGATGGACTTATCAGTCTTTTTTTCCAAAAAATCAATAATTTGTGCATCCAGGGGATCTGTCATCGCAACAGAAAGCGTATTTGTTGGCTCATCGTACTCAAAAGGAAGAAGTGTATATTTTCTGGCAACTGCTTCTGGAATATAGTTGATAAACTCAGGCGAAAAAGCAACGCTAGAAAGTGTCACGTAGGGAATGTTATTGAGCGACGCACGAGCTTTGAGAAGATCCTCTTCATTTACCAAATGTTTCTTAAGAAGCAGTGCCTCAATTTGGCTACCAGTATTAATTGCTTCCAAGTATACCGCATCCGATTGTTCTTTCGTGATACGGTTTTCTTTGATGAACAAGTCTAATAGTTCTTGCGTTGAGGCAGGCATATCACTACTTATTATTCATTCTTTTGTGATATATTGCAAGAGCGTATGCATACATTTTATATAACAGGTAGTACAGCAAGAGATAGAACGGAGTATATTACGGATGTTTGCACCGAGCTTCATGTAAGCACCTATGATATCCATCATCTTATTCCAAAAGAAGAAGTGCTCTCCATTGGCATAGCGGATATTCGTCCGTGGCAAAATAAATTATTTCTTGCCCCTTTGTCATCAGCTGTTACCATAGGTATAATACCCAACGCCGAACTTTTAACAACAGAAGCGCAAAACGCTCTCTTAAAAACCCTCGAAGAGCCGCCGCCG
>Ga0209727_1001306_pt1 | contig 20992 bp, 19 predicted proteins | sample RifGroC1_FD_183995 | JGI IMG/M metagenome (GOLD analysis project Ga0209727, IMG submission 183995) | Groundwater microbial communities from Rifle, Colorado, USA - Groundwater C1 (SPAdes) (version 2) | ecosystem: Environmental > Aquatic > Deep subsurface > Groundwater | place: Rifle, Colorado...
CGTTTTTCCGACCTGGCGCGGACCATAGAGAACAACAACCCGCCGGTCGGCGAGAAGTTTTTCCTTTATCCGCGATTCCAGAAGACGAGGAATATTCATGCCAGTAATATAGCGCGATTTCACAGACTATAATAGATGAAATAGCGTGAATTCATCGAATACGTGGAAGAGTCAAAAGCAAACACCTGCATCCGAAGGGGCGCGACTGGTACGATCTCCTGTGGTACCTAGCGCAACGACCGCCTATCGAACCGAACGCCAAGCTCCTGGCAGCCGCTCTCGCGCAAACGAATACCCGCATGGACGACGATTGGAAGAAGACCATCCTCGTCCGGGCATCGTCACTGGATTTCTCCGCCATCCGCTCCGACGTCGATCCCTTCCTGGAGCACCACAGCGACGCAACGCTCCTCACGCAGGAGAAGTTCGCGGCATTGCTCACCTAGCCGCCGATAGCTGCCAATATTACCATCGGGGGCCCTGTGAAGTCAATCAATACGAAATCCGGAAGCCTCCATCAACCTACGGCGGGAACAGGCCTGAAAACCAAGACACCAAAAAGCTTGGTAAATCTTATACACGGCGGCCTCGATGCAGCTTTCCCGAGGGATACAGGAAACCAGATTCCGCCTGGAAAAGGTTAAAAGTTAATACCTGACACCGTACGCTACATCCTCCCGTCCAGGAATTTGCCGGTCTCAAGGTGGTGGAATTCCGGGATGGTCTCATTGAACAGATCGATGAGGTCTCGGCGGTCCCAGCGGCCCCGAGCGCGCAAGTCCATAATCCTGCGTTCGAAGCCTTCCACACGGGGAGCATCCCAGGTGGCCGCGTTCTCTATGACGCCGAGAGCTTCAAAACGGTCCATGTCGAGTTTTTCATCGGAGGTATAGAATTCCTCAAAGTCTTTCTCGCCGGTGGTGTCGCTGGAAAAGAAGTATACCGGCCATTTGCGTTTCGGCTTGAGTTCACTTACGCGCGAACGGGCTTCTTCTTCGCTGGCGCATTCGACCGGTTCGTAACCGAGACGGCGGAGGTAGCGGGACGCGATGTCGCTGAAGGTGATGAGGTTGAGCTCCAGGTCCAGCTTGGGGAAAAAGAGGTCGCGGTTGTTGCCGAGCAGGCAGGACATGAGGCAAAGTTCCCCCGATTCCTTGGGGGTCACGAAGTAGCGCCTGACATCGTTGGGAGCGGAGAGGGGTTGCTCTTTCTCCATCCGCCGGTTGAATCCGTACAGGAGGCTGCCGTCGGAAAAGGCGACGTTTGCAAAACGCGCGGTGGAAACGGGCAGTTCCAGGCTGCGACGCATGAGGAACATTTCCATGATGCGCTTGCTGGCGCCCATCATGTTGACGGGGTTAGCGGCCTTATCGGTGGATACGCAAAAATACTTGCGGGCACCATGCTCCTTGGCTTGGCGCATAGTCTTGTCCGTATTGAAGACGTTGACGTCCACCATGCGCATCAGGGTGAAGGGGTCCTTCTCGCTTCTGACATGCTTGAGCGCCGAAAGATTCAGGACGTAATCATATCCCGGCCCTGAGGACATGAAGGAGCCGAAGATATCAGATCCAGCGTCAATCGCGAAGGTGGCGAATTCGCCTTCGATATACCCAAGCGAACTACGTACGTCGCGTACCAATTCCACCATATTGTTCTCGGAAATATCGACGACATGGAGAAGGCGAGGTTTCCGTTTGAAGATTTCCCGCGTCACCGCCTGGCCGATGGAGCCCGCACCGCCGATGACTAGGAAGCGGGAAGAGGCGACGAGAGAGGAGATTTCCGCTTCACGCGCCGCGACGTCTTTCGCGAAGAGTTCGCGGTCACGGCCGATTAGGTCAAGAATGAAGTCCAATTAATGTTCCTTATGATTATTGTTGAATACACTTTTAGGACTTAGCCTTGGGGATATAGCGTTGGAAACTAGATGTAAGGATCCAGTTCCGCGGGTACTGGAGGCAGTTCTTTGAACCAGGTTTTCCAGCATGACGCGGAGGGGTTCAGAACGGAAACGGCGGTCAACAGGAAAAGTTTGAAGTAGTTGAAGAGTCCTGAGTGATCCACATACCAACATTCCAGAGCGGCCTTGTAGGGTGCGATGACGTTCTGGTGGAATGCCTTCTTATCCGTAAAGTTCTGGAGGATTTCTTCTTCATTCCGGAAGGCCACGGAACCGATTCCTGTGAGGCCTGGCAAGGCAGTGTAGAGCTTCTCTTTGGCGTAGGCCGGGTAACCTTCAAAGTGCTGGCGCACGGTAGGACGGAAGCCGACAATGCTCATCTGACCAAAAAAGACGTTGATCAGCTGGGGAAGCTCATTGATTTTTGTCTTACGGAGGAATTTGCCCATTGGAAGTAGGCGAGGATCATTCTTTTCAGTGTATAGGCCTCCAGGAAGATTTGGTGAATCAAGGAGCATGGTGGCGAATTTGAATAGGTTAAAGTCCTTGCCGTAGCGGCCGACACGCAGTTGTCGGTAAAAGATATAGTGCTCACCTGAGAATTTGAGGGCAATCATGATTGGGATCATGAAGGGCAGGAGGATGAGGATGGCAAGGCCGGAAAAAAGTATGTCGAAAAAGCGGATCATTATTGGTAGTTCCTTATGAATGTAGGCGATTTGTGATTTCTTACCATTTCACAGAAAGCAATTCGTGGATCTATCAATCCAGGAATCTTACAAATATCGTAGGAAAGATTAATGTCCATAACACTGAATAGTTTCAAATATTCAGAAGGAAATACCTTAGAAATAATAGTCGAAAAAGGTAGTCGTATGATTGGTTTTCTGAATTTTAAAGTAGAATTTATCATCTTAACAAGATCATATGTAGAAAATGATTCGATATCTTTAAGAAGTTGAATTCCCTTTAGTCCATTTTGTACCATGTTTTCCAAAATGCACATAAAGTTTTGGACACAAAGAGATTCTCGTTTACTTGTAGCATTTTTAAAAGGCAAAATCGGTAAAATAATGACCAAATCAATTAGTCGTCGCATATTTCCAGGTGCATTTGAACCATAAATCATAGGAGGTCTGAGAAGAAGAACTTGGAAATGATCATCGGCCATCTCGAGTAGTGCTCGATCAGCTAGCAGTTTTGATTTACCATAATTTGTAAAAGGTTCTTCAATGGTTTTTAGTGAAATTGTTTTTTTTAAACCATAAACTGATATGCTACTCATATGAATAAATTTACTAACACCAGCTTGTTTTGCTTGCGTAGCCAGAGCAAGTACAAGAGTGTAATTTATATTATAAAAAGCCTCTTGATTTTTTTTATCTGTAACATGAGCTAATCCAAGAAAGTTATAAACAATATCTACATTTTCAAATATTGAAGAAGGAAGAGAAAATAGATTTTCAAAAATTATTTCATTGGGCGAAAAAATAGACTTCTTACGACTAATAATTACTACATTATCGTGAATGCGCTGATGTTTTGCATAATAACTACCTATGAAACCATCACCACCTAATATAATAGCTTTACTTACCGACATGGGTTTACCACCTTTGTTTGTTTAAATCTTTTAAAGATGATGAATTAACACATAGGATCATTGCAAGGCATGCCAAAATAAATAAAAAACGGTCACGTAATGATCTTCTAAAATGATGAGGTCTTAACATTAAGCTGACTATACTACATCGTGTTCCTGATAGATAGCGACGTACTGTTTTATTTTCCCATGCTCCAGTTACTCTAGCTATTTTCTGAGACTGTGAAAATCCATAACCATTAATTATGTTATTGGCTCTTTTAAAGAACGCCTTGATACCATTATTCATACCTATCTGATTACTGCTATGTTGCCTATAAAGCAAAGACGGTTTATTATCAATATACCATGGAAAATCATTTGCTCGAGCAAATGCATAAGCAAGCCAATCATGCCAGTCTATTTCATTTGCAATATACCAATTGTTAAGTATAGCCTGTTTCAGCGAATGAGCAAGATCATATGTCATTACTATCGAACATCCTGGTCCTGCACCCTCAAATAAATAATCAAATAATCGTTGGCTATTACTTTTTTTTAAGTATTTTATTTTCCCAGAATCCCAGAATGCTATAACGTCACTTGAATATCCGTCATAGCCGAAAGTCTCCATAATATTAATAGCTCTATTAAGTTTGTTTATAAACCAAATATCATCTTGGTCGGAAAATGCAATGAATTGGAAATCGTGAATATCAGTATCACGAAGTAGTCTATAGAAATTAATGGAAGCACAACCATACTTCTGGCCATATGGAAGTATATGAATTCTGGAATCATTTTCTGATTCACCGATCAACCATTCTAGGCTTCCGTCAGTAGATACATCAACACTTATATAAATATCAAGTTTAACAAAAGACTGATCAAGAATACTTTTTAATTGAACAGGCAACCATTTTATGCCATTACATACCGCTAAGAGAATGACAATATTTGATGTTATTGGCTTTGGTTGAATATTATTTAGTGTCATATTGGCATCCCTTTTCAATTGAAAAATTGATGAAATTCGATACTCCAAAACCAGGAAGGGCGTCCCGATAGCTGTCAAGCTCATCTTAAACACTTTGCTTTTTCAAGTACTTACTGTACCTTGAATTAAAATATTCATTTCAGTTTCTGGCACTACATTTCTCATCTCGCTGAGGATTTTCTTGCCTTGAACGGAAATGTCATTCCTGAGTCGGCAGGACCGTCGGTGGAATTGCGACACCTGCTGCTTTCAGGACCTCGTTGCAGCTTCCGCGCAGGTCGGTCCGCAGGTACAGCGTCTTCCCTTCGAATTCGACTTCCACTTCTTCAAGCGCGACCAGATCACGTTTTATGTCTTCCCATTCAAAACGCACGCCGCGCTTGTCCAGACGGGATTCAAGTTCCTTCAATTACATAAGCGCCAGGAACGAGCAGAAGACGTGGCCGCGGATCGTTCCGTCCAGTTGATGATAGATCGGCCGAGTAGTGAGCACCGTCTTCACCGACCTGAACACGTCCTCCACCATCCAGAGTTCCTTGTAGTGGAGGGCGATTTCCGGTGCGCTCAGTTTCATGTTTGTGGTCAATACCCAGATGCCGTCGTACTTTTCTTCGCGCTGTATTTTTTCTTCGTCAATGGCGAAATGATTCTCCCCTGAATTCTGCAGGTATTTCCGGTACCCGTTGTTGCCGACCAGATTCTTGTCGCTTTCCGTCAGTTTGTCCCGCAACGATTCGATGATCGCGGCCCGGTCATGGGCATCCTTCCTGGCCTGCTCTTCATTGAAGCAGATCACGTACCGCTTGCCGTCGATCATCCGATCACTGACTTTCAGGGGCGACGGGTCTTTTGTGGTCTTGCGAGGGGGAGTCACTTCAACGAAATCGTTGCCGACGATAAAGAACTCGTCCCTGAACGTTGCCACCGACCGCATCCGGACGCCCAGGATGTAATTCAGCTTCAGCGCGTCGCCTTCCAGTTTTTCTATGGTGTCCTTGCTGACCATGCCACGGTCGGCCACGATGCAGACAGAATTGATCTTGAATCGTTCCTTCAATCGCTGCACGACTGGAATCAGTGTGGTTACGTCCGTCACGTTGCCGGGCCACATCTCGCAACAGATGGGATGGCCGTCCTTGTCCAGTATCGCGCCGACCACCATCTGCATCAGGTCAGGCCTGTTGTCCTTGCTGTGGCCGCGGCGGCCAATATCCTGGCCGCCTTCCCCTTCGAAATACAGGCTGGTCGTGTCGAAGAATACCAGTTCCAGTTCCGAGAAGAGGTCCTGCTTCCTCAGGAAAAGCTCTTCCTCGATCAGGTCCTTCCGGCACCTGTTGGTGAAATGGTCAGAGCCCATTTGAGTCAGGGTCTTACCGAGCCAATTCATGGAACGGTACAATTGGTGAAGGGCGATATCCTCGACGCCGTCGATGCGGAAATCGTCCTTCCATTTTTCCGCCGCCCGATCGCTGCCTGAGCAGAAGATACGGTGCATGACGGTGAGGAATATGGCCCGCTCCACGGAGAACGTGAAGCGTGAATCCGCAAGCATCTTTTCGATGACGGAAGGAATGCCGAGATCCTTCCAGATTCGTTCGAATACGAGGGCAGGACCCAGTGACCGGGTGCGATGGGCCTGGAGCGATCCTGCACGGCAGGCATCAAAAGCACGAATCGCGGTCGTATGTTTCAGGATGGAACTGGCCAGGGCATCAAGCTTTCCGGAAGCGATGAAGTCGTCGGTGTGGCCGAGGGTAGCGACGACCCGCTGCCTGACCGCTTTTCCTTCGCGCGTATTCTGGACTATCTGCAGATATGACTGGTTCCCCACCTTCTTGACCCGCAGGAACATGGCGCACCTCCATGCACCACTATGCTATCATGCATATTATTATATTGCAAAGATATTACAATCTTTTATTACGTATTATTGGCACCACAGAAACATTCTCCGGAAACATGATGTCTATATAATACAATGATTTACGTGTTTGAAAATGGCAAAACTGGCTGCAAAGTGTTTAAGATGAGTCAAGATAGTTTTTGCCCTCCTAGTGGCGAAAACTATCTTGACAGCTATCGAACCGCTTATCTACCACAACCTGTATACTCTTTATGGCTTTTGAAGAGAATACCATTGAAGAGCTGTATGCGGGAAATCCGCACGTACGGTTCTGGGAGGGGTGTGGGTTCACCCACCTGCAACATCGCGATATGGTGAACCACACATCTACTCGACCATATTCCGACATCTACCATCGAGAAAAACCGGCCATCGGGACAGATGTGGTTGTTTTGACGCTTATGATCAGTTAAAAAGATAGAAAGATTAGAATTATTTTCCTTAGCCAGATGCATGATATAATAGGAGGTTTTTATGTAAAACAAGTTTACAATGCATTATAATTGGTTGCTAATGAAAAAATCTTATTATTCAATGTTCAAAAATAATTTTTCATATAAATCTTGGTAAGGTAGTCATTAAAATAATAACAAGGCTCTATAGCAGCACCCTCAGACCATTCATTCCATGCGTTGCATAAAAGCGGGTATTCGTTTTTAACAAGAGATGTATACTTTACAAGCTCTTCAAATTCAGCAGCGGTTGGTGCTTCTATTTTAAAATAATTATTCCGATATCTTGGAGTATTGTTCCATCCTGAAGAGATAACGTTTTGTGTTTTACATGATATTGTTTTAGAAAAAGCGATTCTATCAGGAGACTTCATGTAATTTAAATAAATATTAAAAGCAACCCTGTGTTTTTTCTTTATAAATATATTTATATATTTCGATATTTGTTCTAGGTATCGATAACTTTTTGTAAGCAATACTTTGCTATAAAACTTATAAAAAATGGATGAGTTGATTTTACTATAAAAATTAAAAAATAGTCTTGGTTCAAAAAGATATGCAAAATCAAATATTTTATCAAAACGCTCATCTTGCTTATTCTTAATAAAGTAACCGATTAACGGATTAATGCCATTCAATCTAAATTCTTGTCTATATATTTCAATAACGTATTTTGTATCGTAAAAAAAATCAGGCCTATAAATCACAAACATTGGACGTCCATCGACTTTTGTATATTCTCGTTTGAACATGAACTTTGATATGTAATTTACATGCTTTTTAATATCATCAACTGAAGGACTTGTATTGATAGTTTTTATTATAGAAGTATCACTTCCTGCCCATCGCTTTGTCCAATTTTCATTCGCCCAAATAAAAAAATAGTTAAGCTTAAAAATCGGATTATTTACATCTGAAAGGTAATTTTCAACACTGTTCAGCTCAGGTCCATTATCAAACCAATAATGATATATTCCAAAACCATCGATTCCGTATGTTGCAGCTAATTCGAATTGGTTTTTAATATCCTCATGTTTACTCAGATCATAAAATCCACTTAGTGGAGCACGTCGGTCCCATAAATTGAAAGCGTTTGCATAGGCAATAAGATGCCAATCAGTAAAACCTGCACCCCACGTCTTATCATTTATACTTATTCGATGGAATTGTGGAAAAAATATTGCATATCTATTCATGATTATGCCTTATGCCTGTTTTATTTTGTAAGAAATATTTTGTATTCCTTAAAATTAGAAGAACCAAAAAAGAGAAATACCCATAATGAGTGAGTATTATTTGGGGGAAATCAATTCTAAAATATTTATCAGTAATTTTAGTAGAAGCTCCATTCGCACTATACCATGATATACAATGATTGTATTTAATAGCCTTGATATGTTTACTACAAAAAACAATGTTAAATAAGTGATCTGCTTGTATCGAATATTTTAAATCATAGAATAAATTATTATCTAAAACAATATTTGTCTTATATACTATCCCTTGATGACACCAATTTTTATGAATCAAAAAGTATCTAGATTTTACATTATTATATATTTTATCCCTGCCCCAAAAAACATTAGAGATAATCAAATCAGGGTCTTTGTTTTTTATATATTTTAACATATTTTCAAACTCAGGAAGGATTATATCATCTTGACCAATAAAAAACATGTATTTACCTTTAGCATAAATAATGCCAGTATTCATGGCGCCATAGATGCTTTTTTCTTTTTCTTGTATTATTCTTACGTGATGACTTTCGTATTTAAAATTGGCTACGTTTGGAACGATAATTAATATTTCATAATCAAAAGATTTAAAACAAGCAAATATTGAATATAAACATCTATCAAGCAATTCATTCTGTATGATTGCAGGAATAATAATTGAGACAAAACAATTTTTAATCATTATTATTTTTGACCTTATTTAGGAAATTTTCAATATTATCAAAATGAATCGAATTCAACCTAAGCCAATCAATGCCTTTATTCCACCATTCCAATCTAATTAATTCCATTATTATTTTATCATCAAAACGCTTCTTGAGAAATTTAGCAGGACTTCCAGCCACTACGGAAAAATCTTCTACGTCATGCAATACTAAAGAATTAGCTCCAATAACAGATCCATTTCCAATGGTCACGCCTTCAGCTATTGTAACATTAGCTCCAATCCAAACATCATTCTTAATTTGAATACATATTTTACTATGTTCGTCAATATATTTATATTCTGTAAATTTATTTTTTTTAACGAATGAAAATCCAGCCTGACCTTGAACAGAAAAGAAAGCTGGATGTGTTGATACGAATATTTCAATAGGATGTCGTCCTGATAACGTATATAAATTAGGTCCTATCGAACAGTAATTACCAATACTGGCATTACATACAAAACTATTTGGACCAATATAAGTACCAACACCTATATGCGATCTGACTAGAATTGTATTTTCATAAATTTTATTATAACCTCCAAGTGTGGTTACCAAATCCATACGAGTATTTTTTTCAAAAATAACATGATTTTGAAGTATTTTTTTAAGCCGACCAAGAATATTATATGCTATACTTTTTAATAATTTCATCAAAATCTCCTTTGGGAAATACTTCTATCCAAGAATCCTTTGATAAATTAACAATATTCCTAAAACCACGTTCATTATAATATTTTTGATAAATTCTGTGAGTTATTATTTCATATTGAAATGCTTCTATTATTCCACCCCAAACCTCAGTATCTGAAGCATTTTTTCTTATATCCTGATCAGAATTATAAAAGTTTTCTCTTTTACCACCATAGTATTTCATAAAGTTCGCATCACAACCGATTAGATAGATTTCCGAATAACCCATATAAAATAGCATATTAAAAATCATGTGTACACCGGTTTGTGGAGCTGGAACAGCTTTGCATAAATCAATATTTTTAAAATTTGACGATCCTAAATAGGTATAGTATATATCACGAGTTGGGAATATGCAATTGTTTTTAACAATATTTTCATCTGTATGACCTAAACATATTTTTGTTTCTTTCGGGAGTTTGGAATCTGCCTCCTTTAGCCATTGTATATATGACTCAAGATTCAAAGGATAATGAAAAGGGGCAAAAAAATGGAAAACAGGCTTTATTTTATTGATATCTTTATGTAAATAGAAATTACTTATGCTAAAGCAATCTAAACCCGCGAGTTTTGATAAATCAAATTGTTTAATACTCGGTCCAGTTGCAAGAATAAAGGCACATTTGCCGATCGTAGTATTTTTTAGCTCCTGGTTCTTTTTTAACTTCTGTTTATCGTAGCAAGTCCAATCGTACAACTGCTTTATTTTATTTTTAACAATTTTTAAGTTGATCAAATTATACTCCTTAAATACTTAATTGGGTTTCCTGCCCATATCTGATTAGGAGGTATGCTTTTTGAAACAACACTCCCTGCCCCAATTATTGATTTTTCTCCGATTGTGATACCTTTTAGGATAATACAACCGGTACCTAAAAAAACGCCATTCTCAATCCTTACAATATTTTTATGTATGTCGTTATCAGAATCCGATATGCGTTTATCATAATTTAATGAATGAAAATCTGTATCATATATCTTGCAGTCCCCTCCAATAAAAACATTTGAGCCAATTTCGATATTATATGAGCAATATATTATCGAATTTGAAATCCCGGTATAATCACCGATCCGTAAAACTGCATTCTTTTGGACAAAAATTGAAGTAAAACTCATAAAGCCTATTGGATTGTAAGAAAACGCAGAAATTATTTTTAATTTTTTGCCAACAATGATTTTCCCGTTATTTCTTATTCGAATTATTCCAAATATCTGTCGTACATTAGGAATCATAAATGAAGAGTTATTTAATAAAAGAATAATTGCGTTTATGAACAAGCAGATAATTCTATATATTAGGTAAATAATTCTTTTCATGATATATTCTCCCTCAATTTGATATGCAATTCTCAGGAATTTATAAAAAGGTGAATTCCTGGGAATTGTGAACTGGTTAAAAAGGTGTTTAATATAAATAATTGTTAGGGCGACCTATTCGACAATAAAGTCAAGTAGACACTGGGGGTTGGAGCATGGTTTTTTTAAAAGTCTATGCGAGACCCTGTCTTTTAAAAAATCTTTTCGATATTTGGCTTTTTGAAAGATTTAATATTATTATACAATATGATAATGGTTATGATTGATATAAAAAATAAAATCAAACTAGTTTTAAATAGGTCGGGGAAAAATGATAATATCCGATTTCTTGGCATGTAAACAAAAGATCGAAACACTAATATTGAAAAAAGAAAGTTTATTCTGTTTTTAAGAGCTTTTTTTGAGAGAATAAACATAAGGCAGACCAGTATTATATTACCAACAATTATTCCAAAATATTTTCCTAAATCATATAGTTCAATTAAATAGCAGCTTCCTATCCCATTGCCTTTTAAATACCTATTACTGTTTAAAAAAAAAGTAAGCTGAGTATTAATATCATTAGAGTATTTGATCAATTCACTTGATTGACCTTTTTGATAAATTGTCCGATGTAAGTATTTATTAAAATAGTCCATTACAGGAGCAAGTATATATGGATATGAGTGATTAATAAATTCATTTTCGTTATTTAAAATATGCATTGAGAGAATTAATGTAATGCCTTGTGAATAAAAAAACTCATTAACTAGACTATAATTATTTTTTGCCTTATCCTTGGACCTAATTTGGCCAATAAATTGAGAAAATATCAGAAGTGATAACAAGAGAAAAAATAAATATTTAATTTTTAGTTTTGCATTATAAATATTTGTATACAGCCAAGTTATCAGTAGTGTATTAATTATTAATGGACCTCTCTGACCCTTTATACTTTCAAAAAAAATATAAACAAAATAAAGAGCACTGAATATTATAAATATTTTTTTAGGAGGCCGCCCAAGAATTATTGCATAATACCCCATCTGAAATATTGTTAAGCTGCCAATTGTCCATATTGGATAATTAATGTCTTTATATATTCCAGTAAATAGACTAAGGTAACCATATTTTGAAATATAAATTATTTGAATGTATAATTTTGTTAATACAAAAGGGAATGAAAATATCATTAATGTTATGCCAATGGTAACCATGATTTTATTATATTTTATATCATCAATTTTTTTGATCCTATTGCCAATGATATTTTTGCCGTACACATAACCAATATTTATTGAAATCAAGACTATAATAATTAAAGTCTGTGTTTTGGATTGTATGGCTTTTGAAAAATAGAAATCTGTATATAGATTGGCATGGAAGTAAGGTTTGTAATTTATAATATCAATAAAAAAACGGCTTAAAATAAAAAATCCAAATGATAGGAAGAAAAATAAAAATGTATAATCTTGTTCTTTTGATATTATACTGTTTAAGGTAATCGAAACGAAAATAAATATAATTAGATATTTGGATGTTTGCAGGTAAAATTCATTTGAAACTAAACCAAATGTGCCAACAATAGAAAAAAGAAATAAATTTAATGTAAGCAACATGATATCTATATTTAAAGTATGACTTTTTAAGTTAACTTGAGTTTCTCTATTCGATATAGTTTTCATATTTTGGGCACCAAAATCTCTATAAATTATCTCGAGGTAAAATGATCCTATTAATAAAAAAAACTTCGGGGTATCACAACATCAGTTTCAATACGTCGATTGCCTTTAAGAAGGCACATCAAATACGGAAGCAGAAAAATGCCCGCGAGTTGAATCCGATGTGCATCGGCGTGGACGAGATAATGCTGGAGATGATGGTCTGGCGCATAGTGATAAGTGATATGAAAAACAGCCGATCTGGATAGGTGGCGGGTGGGAAGGATCGGACATGTGAGAGTTGCGAAGACTTTTCACCTGGCTCGGTGAAGAAAGGTGCAAGAGGATCCCGGTCTGGTTCGTCGTTATGGACATGCCTAAGCCATATCTGAAGGCGTTCAAGAAAGCCTAACCGACCGCTGATGTCGTATTCGACAAGGTCTACATTGTCGCAAAGGTTTCCAAAGAGATTAATTAAGCTAGGTGAAGCAAGTATGCCCGACCAAGTACGTAGTGGAAGCTCATCAAGCGACATCGCTTCAACCTGCTGGCCAATCGAGAGAATCTATCATGGACCACAATATTTAAACTATTGTTGCTGCATCACGTAAAGGCAATTTAAGACAAATGAAAAAGCGATAGATGCTATATCATACCCATTTTTAATAAAAAATCATATAACTCACGAAGTACCCCTTCTCCGCCTTTTGTTTCTAAGACCCGCACAGATCCTAATTCTAGTATCTCAGAATGGGCATTAGAAGGACAGAAGGCGTGCCCGACTGACTCTAAGAGTTCTCGACAATTTATATCATCGCCAACGTATGCAATATCTTCAAGCCCTACGCCCTCCTGTGCGCATATTTCTTTGGCCGCTTCAAGTTTTGAGGTTCCTGAACGTCCTTGAAAAAGATAATTAACTTTGAGTTTTTTTGCTCGATTTTCGACAATACTGGTCTGTTCCGAAGTGATCATACCGATTGCTATTCCGGCTTCTTGAAGAAGCCGGAATGCAACTCCGTCCCTGGTATTAAATTTTTTTGATTCTGTACCATCGCTCGTGTAATACATTCCGGAATCTGTTAATACTCCATCGACGTCAGTAAGAACAAGACGGACCTTTTGGGACGAAGTTTCTGGTCGATATTTTATAAGCAACTTCTCTACTATGATCCAGTCGTTAACTTCATCTATTTCGGTCGCACTGTATTCGGGCATCTCATAAATACCGATTTTGCCTGATAATCGATTAGCTGATTCTTTAATATTGGCAACTTTGCTTATATAGATAGCTCCGTTTTCCATGAAAAGACCTTCATATTCTTGTCGACGAGGACGATGCTTGTAATCGTAATTGATTGGAGTACAGTTGTTTTCCCAGATGAAACGCCTGAACCTCACGCAACTGAGAATGGAATCGAAAGTTCCTGTTTTGAACAGTGATACTGCCTGATCAATGTTATCTGAGGTAGTGAATGGAGAAGTTGCCTGAATAAGAATGAATGTATCGTCATCACAGAGATGATTTTTTAGGTACTCAAGCATTACGCTTTCCGTTGATGCTGTATCAACTGCATTTTCCGAGGCTCTATCGTACACTTCCACCTTTCCCAATCTGAAGCCTATGACCGTTCGCTTGATTTCTTCGGAATCAGTTGCGACCACGACGCGGTCAGTACATGAAGAATCATTGAGAGATTTAAGGACCCAATAAACTAAAGGATGCCCAGCTATCATCTTTATATTTTTTAGAGGGATGGATTTGCTACCACCACGCACAGGTACGAATGCGACTACAGGCATTTGATTTGTTCCTTCTTGAGTTTTATCCGCTGAATAGATTCTATTTCCAATATTTCTTCTTTTTTATAAGTAAGTGAAGTGTATACGGCTTTACAGTCACGAACCAGCTTTCGCAAACCATCCGGTTCTAATGATGCTGCATGGTCTGTTCCTTTCCAAGTCCGATCAAGGGTAAAATGGCGTTCTATCCATTCTGCACCCAAAGCCACTGCGGCTGCATCGATAGCGATTCCTAGATGGTGGCCAGAAAATCCAATGGACTTGACAGATGATTGAAATTTATTTTTTAGTCGATTAATTTCTAGAAGGCAGACATCCTCAAAAGGCACTGGATACCCGGATGTGCAAGAATATAGAACAAGATCTTTATTCCTCCCACTTTGAAGGAAAAACTTAACAATGTCATCCTCTTCCTTTTGAGTCGTCATACCGAGAGAAAGATGAATTTCACCTTTAAAATTGGACGCTAGCCAACTGAGAATGTGCATGTTAAGATTACAGGCAGAAGGAATTTTTATAAATTGTGGGTTAATAGATGCTATTTCTTTGGCTGAAGTTAAGTCCCAAACCGAAGAAGAATAGAGGATTTCTTTTGATTTGCAGAAATCAAACAACTCTCTATGTTGTGTAATGTTGAATTCAAGAAAATCACGATGCTCACCATAAGTCCGTCCATATGAATTCGCAGGATTTGGGTGGGGGGCATTATATGCTTCATTTGAAAGCAACTCTCTGTTATTTCGTTTTTGGAATTTGACCACATCCGCTTTGCAAAAAATAGCTGCGGACTCTATCATCCGTTTCGCAATATTTATATCGCCTTTATGATTGCATCCGATTTCAGCAATTACCATAGGTTTGCTCATTATAAGCTCCTCCTGAATTCTTGAGTTAGTTGATGTTTCGATGTAATCGTTTAAGGATAATCGGTGGATAAAGCGAATAAAATATTGAATGAAGTTCTATCAGTGATACTCGTTTTCCATTAGGGATAAAAAAATCAAATAAAATGAGTGAAAGGAATTGTGTTGTTATTGTAGCTAATGAAGCTCCTAATAATCCATAGCGTGATATTAATAAGATATTAAGTGCAATATTTAGAAAGCAAGATAGAATCTGCGATATCGCCATCACTCGAGTTTCTCCAATTATTGTATAATGACTACTTCTGAATATTGCGACATACATAAAAAATATACCGATTATAAGAACTTTAAAAATCGTAATACTCTGGGCGTAACTTTCAGCAATGATATAAAGAAATAATTGATTCGGTAAGAGCCAAATGAATAAAAAAATGAAAAGGCAGGATAGAGTTATTATTCCGGTCAATGTCTCATAATACTCAAAATATTTTTTTCTGTCTTTAAGATATAAATTTTTCATCCGAGGGAATAGAGTCACTTGAATAGGTTGAATGAGAATTCCGGTGACTGTGACAAGTTTTACGGCGAATGAATAAATACCAACTTCAGATTTGCCCATCATCATACCTAGCATTAATTGATCAGTCTTCATGTAAATAATTGAGGCAGCTGCGGCAATAGCAAGAGGCGCGCTCTCTTTGATGATTCCGATTGCATTCTTATTATCATGAATTTCAGTAATAAACCCAAAAGTGCCAAACTCCTTTCTAAATAAATATAATACAATCAGGATTCGGATTGCATTTCCTGCTAAAAGTGCGACTGCAATGAAAAAGACAGGATAACCCAAGGCCATACTAAAAAGTTGGAATACAAGGCTTGCCACCTTTGAAGCATTATTCGATAGGACAGGAATTTTTGATTTTAAATGGTATTCAAAATAATTCTCATGACCAAATGTTATGTTTATCAGGAAAGTGTTTATTAGTAATAATGAGAAAATAACCCTAAATTGACGGTTTTCATTTTTTATAAAGAAAAGGAATACAACACCAAAAATAAGTACCATTATACTTAGTGCTAGTTTGGTTATTGTGACTGACCTGATGATAGAAAGGTCATTTCGGAGTGAGTTGTATTTTTTTTTAACTACACGCGGATCTACGAGTGTTAGTAAAATGCATATAATCGTTTCAATGCTTACTGCGTATTCGAACAACCCATATTCGGCTGGTCCATAATGGAATGCGACTTTTACCCCAATAAATATATTGAGAAGTAGAAGCAATACTTTATCTAAAATAAGCCAAAGGACATTCTTGAATTCTGCATTAATCTTCATAATTAATACTCGACGGTTAGAAATTCTTTATATGTTGAGAAGATTCCTTGTGATAAAGGGATATTTGCAGTCCAGCCCATACGTGCCAATCGACTTACATCAAGTAATTTCCTTGGTGTCCCGTTCGGCTTCGAAACATCCCAGTCGATTGCACAAGCACGTCCAGGAATATCTGAATATACGATAGCACGAACCAATTCTGCCAAATCCTTAATAGTCACTTCTGTCGCAGTTCCGATATTTATGAACTCGCCTAGATCGTGCGCATTCTTGTTTTCCATGAGATACAATACCGCGTCAGCAAGATCCTCACTATAGAGGAATTCCCTGAAAGGCGATCCGTCTCCCCAAAGCTCTACAAGATCAGTACAGTGTATTTTTGCTTCATGGAATTTTCTAATCAGCGCGGGAAGCACGTGACTTCCCTCTGGGTCATAATTGTCACCGGGACCGTACAGATTGGTCGGCATCACCGACAGGAAATTCGTGCCATATTGATCGTTGTAATGCTTGCAGAGACGAATCGCCGCGATCTTGGCCACTGCATACGCCTCGTTTGATTCTTCCAGGGGACCAGTGAGGAGATACTCTTCCTTCAGCGGTTGTGGTGCCATCTTGGGATAAATGCAGGATGACCCCAGGTTCATCAACTTTTTGACACCCGTCCTATAGCAGGCATGGATGACATTGAGGCTTATTGCCAAGTTAGTATAAATGAAGTCCGCAGGGTACGACGAGTTAGCTCCAATTCCGCCGACTTTGGCTGCGCAGAGGAAAACGTATTCCGGCTTTTCTACCTCAAAGAAGGTTTCCGTTTCCTGTTGCCGCGTCAGGTCAAGCTGGGCATGGGTTCTAGTAATGATATTCGTGTAGCCGCCTGCCGCAAGGCGCCTCATGACCGCGGAACCGACGAGTCCCCGGTGACCGGCCACATAAATTTTGGCATCCTTATTCATGGAAATTGCCCACCGTATAGCCGCCTTCCTTGAGGTGGAGTTCTTTTTGGGCATGCTGCAGGTCGGACTTGACCATCATCTTGACTAGCTCTGGGAGCTGGACGCGGGGCTTCCAACCGAGCTTCGTCATGGCCTTATTTGGATCTCCGATGAGGAGTTCAACCTCTGCCGGACGGAAATAGCGGGGATCGATCTCCACCAGCGTTTTCCCGTTCGCCTCATCGATGCCCTTCTCGTCGATACCGGTGCCCTCCCAGCGCAAAGCGATATCTGCTTCCCTGAATGACATGGTGATGAAGTCACGCACCGTGGTGGTGACCCCGGTCGCCATTACGTAATCGTCGGGAGCGTCCTGCTGGAGCATAAGCCACATCAATTCAACGTAGTCGCCCGCGAAACCCCAGTCCCGCTTGGCGTCGATGTTGCCCATATAGAGCTTTTCCTGAAGACCGGTCCTGATGCGCGCCGCGGCCCGGGTGACTTTGCGCGTGACGAAGGTCTCGCCTCTGATCGGGCTCTCGTGGTTGAACAGTATGCCGTTGCAGGCAAACATGCCGTAACTCTCACGGTAATTTACCGTGATCCAGTAGGCGTACAGCTTGGCGCAGGCATAGGGGGAGCGGGGGTAGAAGGGAGTAGTCTCTTTCTGGGGAACTTCTTGGACCTTGCCGTACAGCTCGCTCGTGGATGCCTGGTAGAAGCGGATTTTTTTCTCCATGCCCAGTATCCGGATGGCTTCAAGAAGGCGTAGCGTGCCCATGCCGTCGGCGTCTGCGGTATACTCCGGTACTTCGAAGGACACCTGTACGTGGCTTTGGGCCCCCAAATTGTAGATCTCGTCTGGCTGTACTTGCTGGATGATGCGTACAAGGTTGGAGGTATCGGTCAGGTCGCCATAATGCAGGTGGAAGCGTACTTCCTTCTCGTGCGGATCCTGGTACAGGTGGTCTACACGGTCTGTATTGAGGCTGGAAGCCCGGCGCTTGATGCCGTGCACCGTATAGCCTTTCTTCAAAAGGAACTCCGCGAGGTAGGCGCCGTCCTGGCCCGTTATTCCGGTGATGAGCGCGATTTTCATTCTATCAAACTCCAAGGTTGTAATATTGGGTTCTCATCGCAGGAGCGCCATAAGCGCTGACTTCATGCCTTTATTGGCAGCCATTATAACCGGGGTGGTTCCGTCAAACACGAAGGGGATGGTGCCGAGATCCTGTCCGTCCGTCGTGACCGTTTCGGCTCCGGCAGCCTTGCAGAGCAGATAGCCTGCACCCAGTTCATGCGCCTTGTGCCGGAGGTTGACGCATGCTTCCGCGCGTCCCGACGCGACAAGGGCGAGATGCAGGGCGGAACTACCGAAATCCTTGACCCATGCGGACTCATGGATGCCGCTCAGCCCCGCTACATCCTTCCGGGCGGTATAGTGGTCGATAAGGACGAGGCTTCTCCGGTCAAGAGCTTTCTTGAGGCTTGCGCGGAGCGGGCTCTCTTTGCCATCAGGACCCGTTTCAGTCCCCGTTGCACTATCACTGTCGTCCACCTCGGCTAACCACATATAACCGCTGTGGTGTTCGATGATGCCCGCGGCCAGCGCGTCCCGGTACGACGGCTCTATCCCCCGGAACACCGTTACGACGGTGCACCATGGAAGCAGCTGCCGGAACCGGTGGAAATTGTCGGTGCCATCAAGATCGTCGATCGCGACGGTGATCCTGCCGTCTCCTTACATCCTTCCGGTTTCTTCGGTTAGTATTGTTGCGCCGGGCCAGCGTTCATTGACCCCGGCGATCAGGAAGGACGAAAGCCTCCGGTCGGCCAGGGTGGAGATATCCGTCGTCCTCTTGTCCCTGACCTCCTGCGTCTCGGCGGAACCGAAGGAAAGTGCGAGGACGCGTGCGGAAAGCAGGAGGGACCGCACTGAAGCGAGATGTTCCATCAACTGACCGTCACTTCCAGCCCTTTCTTGTTGAGCTGGAAATCCACAAGGCGTGCCCGTTCATCCTCGAAACGCTCAGCGAGTATTTTTCTCAGCTTGCTCGCAGCCTCTTCGTCTCGGGAAATGAAGAAGGCGAAACCGCCGCCGCCGGCGCCCAGCAACTTCATGCCGGTCCAGCATTCCGCGGTCGCCCTTGTCATCGCGTCCATGTCTGTATTGGTTGTGCTGCGGTGTATCAGCTTGTTTTCCTTGAAAGACTCGCCCACGATCCTCGCAAGAAGGTCCAGGTTGCGCAGCGAGATAGCCTCACGGGCCTCCCGCGCCAGCTCCGCTATGCGCCGGTGGGTGAAAATGTAAGAACGGTCCATGCCGTTCACCCGGTCCACTACATCCTGCAGAAGTCCCTTTGCGAGCCGCGTGATGCCGGTATAAAACAGCGTCATGCGTTCGGTGCACTCGCCCGCTTCGAACATGTAGGGATCCAACTGATGTATGACGGGACGGAGCTTGAGGCCCGGTTTGGATTCGATGTACTTGAGACCTCCGGCCAGGCCCCCGATCTGATCCTGCCAGCCTCCGCCGGTCGTCAACATCTGTTCAACTTCCAGGACTTTCAGAAACAGGTCGTCCCGGGATGAAACGATGCCGTAAAAGCGTTCCAGTGCCGCAAGCACCGTCCCTGCCAATATGGAGGAGGTCCCGAGCCCCGACCCCTTTGGGACAGCGCTCAGGAGCGTCAGTTCCAGACCTCCCCCCATTGCCGCCAAGCGCGGCGCCAACGCCTTATCGTCGGCCAGGCCTTGTGCGAGGCCGAGCAGATCCAGTGCGGCACAGGGAAGGGCAAAGGCATTGCCGGGGGAACGGTAGGCCCTGATGCCGCCTGCAGTCTCTATCCTCTCGGTGACTCCGAGGTCTATGGAATGGATGACAACCCTCGGCTCCGTCGTCCGGCGCACGAAGACCTGGATGGGACTCTGGCCGTTGAGGTCCACCGCGACGTTCGTCACGACGCCGCCGTATCTGTTGGTATACGGCGGGGTGTCCGACCAGCCGCCCGCCAGGTCAAGACGCACGGGAGAGCGTGCCCAGACGATCTGATCCAGCTTGACCGCAACACGGAGCGTTCCGCCTTCCCTCCGCCGGGAGAATTCGAGGTGAAGACCTTCGCTAGTCTCTGCACCCCCCATCCCCGCTGAGCGGAGCAGAGTTCCCCGGTAGGCCTTCAGAAGTGGGTCATCTGTCGTCGCGTATTTGTCCTGCAGCAGCCCCAGGTCCAGTCCAGCACTGATGAGACCCGGTAATTCGGAAGCGGGGAGGGCGAAGAAACCTCCGGAGACGAGGCGCTCCTTAAGCTCCTGGACCCTTGCCTCCGTCCGTTCCGCATCGCGCGCGCAGGGATTCGAAAGGACGTTCGCCTGCGCAAGAGAATAGCGCGGTGCCGAACGGAACATGGCGGCCCAAGCAGATGGATCGGTGGGAGTCGCCCAATAGCCGCGCAAGAAGTCCGCGCTTCCCGAAGTAGCGTATATGAGCGCTTCGTATGGGTCGCAGGGCTGCTGGCCAGCGTCCGATTCATCCGAATCCGGAAAAATGTCGGAAATCTTCAGCGCACGGAGCGCCAGCCAGTCCGGGAGTCTGACGCCACAGAAAACCGCCAGAGACG
>Ga0209727_1001307_pt1 | contig 20950 bp, 35 predicted proteins | sample RifGroC1_FD_183995 | JGI IMG/M metagenome (GOLD analysis project Ga0209727, IMG submission 183995) | Groundwater microbial communities from Rifle, Colorado, USA - Groundwater C1 (SPAdes) (version 2) | ecosystem: Environmental > Aquatic > Deep subsurface > Groundwater | place: Rifle, Colorado...
CATGTTCATTCGGAGTATCTGACTTTCTCAAAAACCGTCTCAGTGTCAATAAAGACAAATATACGGTTGGCGAGATTATTTCTCTTACGGTTGGAGAATACGGTGGTGACACATTTAGGAGATTTTTGGGTTGTTAGACACCGTGTGCCAGATATCAAAATAGAGTCAGTAAAAATTTCACAAAAAAGGAGAACAATCATGCAAGGAAAACAACAAGACCTGCCGATTCCCGGCACTCAACAGAAAATCACCGAGTCATCAGCCAATCTCCCGGCCGCGCCTGCCCAATCCATGTCCGAGCGGTTCATGCTCAAAGTCGTAAGTGAATTCGGATCAGGTGTGGGAGAGCTTGCCCTGACCGAGCACCAGAAGCGCCTGGCACAGAACTATTTCATGGCCCTGGATGCCGCGCTGAAACTGGCCGAAGAAAAGCGCCTGAAAAAGAGCGAGCAATACCGCGACACGGTTCCGATTACCTGGCAGAACGTGAACATGTCATCGCTAGCCCGTAATGTCGTGTCTGCAGCCCGCATCGGCTGGGATGCCCTGGAAAAGAACCATGTCCATCTCGTCCCGTACAAAAACAACACCACCGGTCAATATGATATCGGTTTTCTCCCGGGATATAGAGGCCTCGAACTGAAGGCCGAGAAATACGCCCTTGGCGAACCGCCTGTCGTCACCTGTGAGTTGGTCTTCTCCACCGACGAATTCAAGATCATTAAGAAGGATCACGAGAATAAATTCGACTCCTATACCCTGAAGGTCACCAATCCTTTCGACCGTGGCGCCATCGTCGGCGGGTTCTATTATCACGCCTACAAGGACAAGACCAGGAATAAACTCGTGGTGATGTCCATGAAGGATATTGAGAAGCGGAGACCGAAGCATGCCAGTCCTGAGTTCTGGGGCGGGGAAAAAGATGCTTGGGTGAAAGACGAGAAGACCGGAAAGAACAAGAAGGCCGGTAAAGAAAAGGTCGAAGGATGGTTTGAAGAGATGTGCCTGAAGACCATCAAGCGGGCAGCCTACGGCAATATCACCATCGATTCGCAGAAGATCGATGATGCTTATCAGGTCCTTCAGCAAAACGAAGTTTCGGTGCGCGAAGCTGAATCTCAGATGACCTACGAAGAGGAAGCGAACAAGGATTTCATCGATATGGAGACTGGGGAAATCACCAAAGAGGATGAGCCGGCAACCACTCCCGAGAATACTCCCCCGCAAGGAGACGAACCGCCGCCGGCAGATATCGGACCGGCCCCGCCTGAAGCTGGTGGCATGACATCAGAGGAAGCCGACCGGGCACTCATGGAGGAAGAGGCGAAGAATCAGCCGAGAAAAGGCCGGGCGCCGTTCTGATGTCAAAAAAGGATGCCGTAATGAAAACATCTGAATTCAGAAAAGAACTCGAAAAAATCATGCCTGGATATTCCTGGACGGTGCACACCCCTTTTCCAGACATTCCTGGATACCTCTGTGCCACCGGGATACAGAGCAGCGGATTTAATAGGTTATCGACACTACAGGTTGAAAGAAGAGAAAAAGACGGTTCCGTTGAATATGAGGTGAAAAGCTCTGGTTTTGGGAAAAGATCTCCATGGCTATCAAGTGCTGCCGACAAAACCCTTGCTCGGGCGCTGAGAGCCTTACAAGCCCATTACGAAGGCATGGCGAGCACATACAGCTCTCATGCGAGAGCCCTGGAAGACGGCCGCGAGCACTCTGGAAGACGCCCGTAAAATAATAATCTCAAAAATAACAACTCCCCTCTTTCTCCGAGGGGAGCGCAAGGAGAACAGCGTGAAGACATACATCGGAGTAAAGCAGGTGATGGCAGAAGAGGATGAGCGGGACGGGCAGCCGGGATACAAAGTAGTCTACCCCGACGGATATGAATCATGGTCCCCGAAAGAAGTTTTTGACCGAGCCTACCTCGAAATGCCGGAGAATATGACATCCGAGCCGAACTACGAGATGATCAACAGTTTCATCTCCATGGCTACTGTGGTTGATCGAGAAGACAATACCATCCTGGCCACCTTGATTCTGAGATCAGGATTTGAGCAGCAGGCGCTCGGCGGATACGATCCGATTGACGGCATGACCGATGCCGAGAAAGCGGATTACATCCTTATTAAATCCAAGGAAATCATATGGGACTATCTTAAATTCGTCCACCAGTGGGCGGTTAAAGGATTGAGTCCGGTCTATGGACAGTTGGAGCCGATGACCAAGAAAGATTTCGATCTCCTTCTCGCCCCTATGCCTGTCGGAAAACCGTCATGAATCTCACCATCACTTCAATCGCCAGCTCGTCGGCCGGAAATTGCTATCTGCTCGATAACGGCAATTCCCGATTGATGATCGAATGCGGAATAACCTGGAAACGTATTCAGCAGGCTACAGGCTACACGACTTCGACCTTGGCCGGGTGTTTGGTCACCCACGGTCATTCTGATCATTCTAGGGCCGTAAAAGACGCCATCAAGAACGGTGTCGATGTCTACCTGAGTTTTGGCACATTGGGAGAATTGGAATTGGCAGATCCGAGCGAGGCAAATAAGCAGTTCAATCATCATCGTCTCCATATCATATCCACCAGGCGGCAATTCTCCATCCAGGGAGACTGGAATGTCATGCCATTCGATGTGGTCCACGATGCAGAAGAACCGCTCGGCTTCCTGATTTCCACCGGACCATACAAAATCCTCTTTCTTACCGATTTGTCGTATTGCCGGTACAAGTTTAAAGGGGTGACACACCTTATGGTCGAGGCGAATTTCTGTGAGAGAATCCTTGCCGAGAACATTCGATCAGGACTCGTGGATCCTGCCCGCCGGAAACGGCTTGTGGATAGCCACATGAGCATTCAACGGGTGGTGGATTTACTTCATAAGATGGACGGTTCGTCTCTTCAGGAGATCCATCTTATCCACCTGTCAGAGCAAAACAGCGATGAGGTTTTATTTAAAAAACTTGTGGCAGGATATACTGGGAAACCGGTCTATGTCTGCCCGGCGTAACGGCCGGGATAAGATCAACTCGAAACTATAATCTTCTTTTTAAAAATATGAAAATGCAGCAGAAAATAAGAAAAGAAGTGATTGGGAATTGTACTTTGTATCTCGCAAATTGCCTAGATGTCTTGGCTGAGATTGGCTGCGGTACCGTCGACGCAGTTGTGTCTGATCCACCATATGGGATTAACTTTGATTGCTCTAAAAAACGTACCAGAAAAAGTGCGCTTTCAATGGGGGTAACTCCACTCGCAGATAGGCGATGGAGAAAAATTAATGGAGACAACAAGCCTTTCGACCCATCGCCATGGATCCGGTACCGGAAAGTCATTTTGTGGGGAGCGAATCATTACGCCGATAAACTTCCACCTTCATCGGTGCCAACCTGCTGGCTGGTGTGGGATAAAAAAATCGATACAACTCCAGACAACTTTAGTGATTGTGAACTGGCCTGGACAAACCTTCCGGGGGTGGTGAAAAAGTTCTCCCATCTTTGGCGGGGAATGGTGAGAGCTGGAAAAGAAAATATCTCCAAAGGACCAAAACTACACCCTTTTCAGAAACCAGAAGCCTTGATGGTGTGGTGCCTGGCGCTTTGTAAGCTGGATCTAGGGGCCGTTGTCCTGGATCCATATATGGGGAGCGGCACCACCGGAGTCGCCTGTATTAAAAACGGATTCAATTTTATCGGAATAGATAATGACGAAGAGCATTTTGAAGTAGCAGTGAAAAGGATCCAGATGGAAAGCAAACAAGTGCGGCTCTGTTAGGGCCGGTGACCGATTACGAAATAGAAGCAGTCTTTTTAAAAAAGCCGAAAGGCAAAAGGAGACCCATGGAAAAGAAAAAAGAACCGAAGATTGAAATTACCGCAGCAAAATCATCTTCAATCACCGGCCACGGATACGACGAAGAAACGTCCACAATGGCCCTGCAGTTCAAATCCGGGACATACCACTATCCAGGAGTCACGAAGAAGGAATATGACGAGTTGGTGGCGGCTAAGTCACTCGGGAAGCATTTCTTTGCGAACATCAAGGGAAGGTTTACGGGTAAGAAAATCAGATGACCGGCGATAAGCTTCGAAGAGCCGAGTGATATTCTCCTTGGCTCTAATCTGTAGACATTGTGGTATGACATCGGGAAGAAAGAAATGGGCACAGATATCAGAATTTCAGTCGAGTTTCTTGATCATCCAAAAACCATCAAACTTGAGAGGAAACTTGGGGTCGATGGCCTTAAAAGTCTGATTTCTCTTTGGTTGTGGAGCCGTGTGAACAGACCATGCGGGGATCTGCATGGAATGGATACAGAAGATATTGAAATAGCTGCAAAATGGAATGGTACCCCCGGCGAATTCGTTAACGCCACCTTAACGCTCCGTTGGCTGGACGTTAACGAGCCGTTAACGGAAAATTGCAAACCTTGTTATTCACTCCATGATTGGGCTGATCACAACTCATGGGCTGTTGGTACTGAGGCACGTAGCGATGCATCACGTTTCTCTCGAATGGCAAAAACCCATCCTGTTTTACATGAAAAGCTCAAAAACGAAGGACGAAAGTCTATATCTTTAGAAGAATTCAGAACACTTACGGAAGGTAACGGAACCTTAACGATTCGTAAACGGAACGTTAACGCGCCGTTAACCCCTTCTCCTTCTCCTTCTCCTTCTCCTTCTCCTGTTCCTTCTCCAATAGATAGGGGTAAAAAATTTACCCCCCCGACACTCGACCAAGTAAGGGTTTATTGCCAAGAGAGGAAGAACGGAATCGATCCTGAAAAGTTCATAGCCCACTATGAAACAACGGGCTGGATGTACGGAAAAACCAAGATGAAGAATTGGAAGTCGGCGATCATCACTTGGGAGAAAAACCAGAGATATAGGGGAGGCAACCGTCAGCCTAAAACCTTCTCTGAAATCAAAGACCAGAAAATGCGGCAAGCGATAAACGATTTCGTGGAGGGTGCAGAATGAAAGGGAAGAATGACAGGATGGCCTTTTCAACGGTTATGTATCCTTTCGGAAAACTCTATGACCTTTCCCTGGAAGACAGCAAAATGTTTGGCCTTTGGTGGGATGCCTTAAAGGAATACGACATCGAGGAGGTGGTCAAGGCTGCTCAAAAATTCATCAAGAGCCCTGATTTCGGCAATTATAAGCCGAAACCGGCAGATATCATCAAGATGATTGAAGGAACATCCAGCGACAGGAGTTTGCTGGCCTGGTCGAAAGTCGAAAAAGCTATTCGGCGCGTGGGCTCATATCAAACCGTGTCCTTTGATGATCCGATTATCCATCGAGTGATAGAGGATATGGGCGGGTGGGTTGCAATGTGTGGATCCCAGGAGAACGAGATTCCATTTGTCTCCAAGGAATTTTGCACCAGGTATCGAGGTTTCTCAGTGATGCAGGAGATTCCCCAGCACCCGACAAGGTTGTTTGGGATAATCGACTGCGACAATTCGGCTAATGGCTATCGCGAGCTTTCCCGGCCGGTGTTCATCGGTGACCAGCAAAAGGCCGCCAAGGTTCTGGAAGGATGTCTGCAGCCAAAGGATGGCCTTCTATTGATCGAAGGAGAAAACAGTGAGCCAGGAAAAAGATAAGTGCGGGAAGTGTTACAAACTGGTCCGAAAGCAATCGTATTGCGAACGGCATAAAACAAAGATCCTCGTGACAAGTGGCGGGCAGCATGTTCGTTGCCCGCAATGTATCGAGGAAAAAACGAGAGGGAGTCATGGGGCAAGGAATTGAATTGGCAAAGCTGTTGAACCCGGAGAATGAGGGGTTTATTCAGTTGCTCGATGAATTGAAAGAGCAACTACTCCTCGTTTTTATCGAGAGGCTAGGCGGGAAAGTGGTTGTTCCCGTCATCGAAATCGACACGGCACCGCTCGGGAAAATCCTCACGATGGGATTTAACCAGGAGAAGATGGAGTTTGTTTTCGAGGTGAAGAAAAAAAACTAAAGGTAGAAACGGTCAAGGAGAACGAGATGACAAGGGGTGTTCCCAGGTTACAACCTGGATTGTGGGATGAACTGATTGTTGATAATTTTGCCGGTGGCGGCGGGGCTAGCTTGGGTATCGAGTGGGGGCTCGGCCGGGGAGTAGATATCGCCATCAACCATGACCGCGAGGCGGTTGAGATGCACAAAGCCAACCACCCATGGACCAAGCATTACACCGAGGATGTTTGGGATGTCGATCCGGTGAAAGTCTGTAAGGGTAGGTCCGTTGGCTTGGCGTGGTTCAGCCCTGATTGCAAACATTTTTCTAAGGCAAAAGGAGGGCAGCCGGTATCTAGGAAAATTCGTGGTCTCGCGTGGGTGGCGGTAAAGTGGGGGAAAAAGAAAAGTCCCAGGGTGATCATGCTGGAAAACGTGGAAGAGTTCCAGGACTGGGGCCCGCTGATTCACGTTTGCGATAGCGACGGCAAACCAAAATTCGACAGCGAGGGGCGGCCGGTAATGATGCCGTGCGGAGTGAATAAGGGAAAAACCTTCTATCTGTGGGTCCATCGCCTCGAACAGCTTGGTTATAAGGTTGATTGGAGAGAACTCCGGGCTTGCGACTATGGCGCCCCTACCATTCGCAAACGGCTTTTCCTTATCGCTCGCCGGGATGGTTTACCGATTGTCTGGCCTGACCCGACCCACGGCGATCCGAAGAGCGAGGAAGTGAAGAGCGGTAAACTGCAGCCATGGAAAACGGCCGCTGATTGCATTGATTGGTCCATCCCTTGTCATTCAATTTTTCTCACCAAGGAAGAGGCCCGGGCGGTTGGCGTCAAGCGGCCGCTGGCGGATGCTACAATGCGGCGAATTGCCAAGGGGGTGATGAGGTATGTTATTGAGAGTCTGGAGCCGTTTGTCGTTACCTACTACGGCGACAAGGGTGGAGAGTTTCGTGGGCAGTCGCTCGGCGAACCGCTGGCTACTCAGACTACGGCAAACCGCCATTCCCTGGTTGTTCCGGTTTTTACCGAGCATGCGAACGCTTCTTCGCCGCGATGTATGCCAGCGGATGAGCCGCTGCGGACTATCTGCGCGAACGTCAAAGGCGGGCACCATGCCCTTGTCTCGGCTTTTCTCGCAAAGCACTATACCGGGGTTGTCGGCTCAGATGTGCGAGAGCCAATTGGTACAGTGACAGCGGTAGATCATCATAGCCTGGTTACCGCTCACATCAGACGAGATTTTGGCCAATCAATCGGGCACGCAGCGGATGTTCCTCTTGGCACGGTGACAGCGGATGGAATGGGAAAATCTGCGATCGTAACTTCTCACCTGGTCAAACTGCGAGGCACCTGCAGGGACGGCCAGCCGGTTACGGCGCCGATGCCGACGATCACCGCTTCCGGCACTCATATTGGGGAGGTCCGTGCCTTCCTGTTGAAATACTTTGGTAATGAGCATAATGGTCACGCGCTCCAAGAACCTCTTGGGACCGTCACCACAAGAGATCGGTTTGGTCTGGTGACCGTCCGTGGCGAGATTTACCACATAGCCGATATTTGTCTCCGGATGTTCTCGCCCAGGGAACTATTCAGGGCTCAAGGATTCCCTGACGAGTATGTCATCGACATAAAGATTGATGGGAAGCGGATTACCAAAGAGGCGCAGGTCAGCATGTGTGGGAATTCTGTGTCGCCATACGTGCCGGCGGCGCTGGTGCGGGCGAATATGAAGATCAGATCAGGCGCATTGTTGGAGGTGGCGTGATGATGGAAATTATAGCGAATCAAAACTTCACAAGCCTGCAAGACCTAGTGGTGAACGCTAAAGCCAGGGCCGCAACCGGGTTATATGATGGAACCAAAGAAACATTCGACTATCTGATAGCATGCCGCAGTTTCTTTGTGCCAGCTGGGGCGAAAGTGATATTCACGCGCGACCAGGGGCACCACTCATGCGGGTGGTGGAAAAATCCTGATTATGAGCGCTGCTTCCATTTGTCGCTTTCTTTCGATGAAGGATATCTATCCCGGCGGGCCGAGTCGTTGGCGAAAGCATTCTTCGGTGACGATACTAGGCTGTTGTGGATCGAACCGCCGATGACTCCCCAGGGAAAGGCTATGGAGGTGTGGCATTATCGGTTGTTTTGTGATCAGGCATGGAAAGGGATTAAACCGACAGGTGAAGTGTATTCCCGACGCATGCCGACAGGATGGATGTCTTTTTCAGAAAAACATGGGAGGAGGAAATGAAAACTGCTGGAATGATAATGGCGAGATCAAATATTCTTGTTGATTTCACCGGGCGAAAAATAAACGGATGGGAAGTCCTGCAGCTGCACAAGGCCGGTGACAATTCCCCGTCTGAGTGGAAGGTGCGGCATAAGTGCGGGGCTGAAAGGATACTCCGGATAGCTCAGTTGCGGAGTAATGGGAAAAGGCTTTGCGAATGCCGATTCAAGAAGCCATTGGTGGAAGAAATCAAAGAGATGCGGAAGGAGAATGCCAAGGTTGAAGAATCTCCGCGCTCACTTACTCCGCCGAAGCAGTTCCATCAGAATACCAATCCTGACCGGCAACGGACTCTTACCGGAGAAGAGGCCGAGGAAAAGCGGATGGAGCATAAGAAAATGTCACCCAGGGAATTCGGCCGGCTGCAGGCTTACAATTACGCCCGCGTGGTCTACCGGCCGGAAAATCGTCAATAGTTGATCGAGGTGGAGAGAATGGCAGATACTTTCAGGCAGATGGTCGATGCTGGAATGGTGGAAGATCCTGGCTCTTGCACCCATGGTGTTCCGTGGGGAGGTGATGGTTGCGACGAGTGCGAGATCATTCGGTTAAAGCGAGAGGTGGAGGAATTACAGGAAGTTCTTAGATTAAACGAAAGCGACTTCTTCTCGTTAAAAGAGGCTGTGAAGCCTTTCGTCGATGCTTTCGAGGAGGTCAGGGAGTCGAACGAGGTCACCGACAAGCATCAATGGCCAAAGGAAGAATTTCAGGAATTTCTGGATAGAAATATAATCACTCCTGGCGGGACAAAGATGGGGGATTGGCGGAAACTGGCGGACGTTTATAAAGAAATTTTCGGGGGAGATGGAGAATGAAAACAATAAAAGCAATCAGTCTGTGGCAACCATGGGCTAGCCTGATCATGACCGGGGCGAAGACCTTCGAAACAAGAGCTTGGCCGACGAAATACCGAGGTCCGCTGGTGATATGCGCGGCGAAAGGTGGATTATCGAAGACTGAGTTGATTCACCAGTTGTGCTTTTGGTCTTTCCAGGGTGGCCTGGCGCCGCTCGTGGGGAAGCCTCTAGATCTCACTGGAAAATCATGGCCGGGAGTGAGTATAGACCACCTCCCTTTCGGAGCGGCACTTGGTATTGTCGATCTGGTAGACTGCATTCGAACCGATGATTTAACGCTTGGCCAGATCGGTACCGACAAACCTTTCGGTGATTTCAGCCTTGGCCGCTACGCCTGGAAACTCGAAAATGTGAGACCGTTCGATAAACCTATCCAGGTGAAAGGGAAACAGGGATTTTTCAATATTCAACTGGAGAAAGAGAGATGATCGACAGTGAAATCATAGCCAGGCAGGCTCGGGTGATCGAGGAATTAAAGGAACAGGTCAGTATCCTTGAGCGCAATAAAAAGGACGCTCTCGGTCATATCTTTTGCATAGGTGGTCCACTAAACGACAACAAACTTGGATTCAGCAAACAGCAGATGGTGACGTTTGCACGGATAGCTGAATGCCTTGGAAACGAGGAAAGGCCAGTCAAATGTCTTGGCCAAAAGACCGACCCCATCGGCTATATAGCCTTCGGCGGAAGTCCCAGTGGAGAACTTTTCCCTTTAACCCAATACACCGGAAAAACCGAGAAGGAAGTCGGGGACAAAATCATGATTGGCGCCAAAGCCGAAGGGTGGCGCGGGACAGTCGCCGAACGCCTGGATTATCTCGGGTGGGTGATTCTTCCCGTCTACATGAAGGAGGGTTGAGCGATGGGCGATTTCGATTCGGACAGGAAAGGAACAGGTACCGCAGAATGGGCAGAGGTAAACGAAAACATCTGCCGTGGGTGCCAGAATATGTGCCTGTACTGCTATGCAGCATACAACGCCAATCGATTCGGGCAGAGAGACCGGGAGAATTGGGGGCGAGAGGAACTCACCAAGCGGGCTGAGATCCAGGCCTACCCGGCGAAAAATGGCGTCATCATGTTTCCCAGCTCGCACGATATCACGCCGTTCAACCTGGACGCTTACATTCGAGTAGCGAAATTGATACTCGAAAAGGGCAATAAACTGCTGATCGTCAGCAAGCCGCGCCTGGAGTGCGTGGAAAAGATGATTTTGGAATTCGAGCTGTACCGGAAACAGATTCTTTTCCGCTTCACGATGGGAACCGTGCAGGAAAGCGTTTCGTTATTATGGGAACCAGGTGCGCCTTTACCGAGAGAGCGTCGGGAGTGCCTGGCTCTTGCCTACGGCAGAGGGTTTGATACTTCGGTTTCTATCGAGCCGATGCTCGAAGGTTTTCAGATGACAGAGATCCTGGTTGAATGGGTCAGGCCGTTTGTTTCGAAAACCATATGGATCGGTAAAATGAACAAACCTCAATTGAGAGTGCCGAAAACTCACGCTTACCTGGTCGACGCCATTCTGAAAATGCAAAGTGATGACCAGATTATGAACCTGTACGAGTGGTTCAAAGATGACGGGATAATCAGGTGGAAAGACAGCATTAAAACAGTGGTGGAGTTGCATAAATCAAGAGTCGATCATCATTACGGCAATCGGTGTTCTTGTGGTAAGCCTCTTCCGAAAATCAACGCCAGTATTGAGGCGAAACTCGACATGGGTGCCAGTTGCCCGCATGCAGAAATTCCAGTGGAGAAGGGAAAATGGTAAAAATCAATCTTGACGCTGACGCGGCCGAGATCCTCGTTGAGGTCGAGCGCGAGTTAGCGCGGGCACTATCGATCAATGGCCCATTCTGTTCGGAGTACGAGGCTTTCGGAGCTTTGACCGAGGAATTCAACGAGGTGGTGGAGGAATTCCGCAAGAGTTCGGATAAGCAACCGGAAAAGAACACCAGCCTCCATCTGGAACTGGTGCAGTTGGCTGCCATGTGTAAAAAGTGGAAGGCCATGGTCGATGGTGAATTAGTCAGTCCGTTGTGGGAATGGGAGTACGAAGGTAACGAGCGGGCGATGTCGACCATGGAAGCCATGGGAAACCTGGTTTATCAATATGAATTCCTCATTGACTATTTCAAGCGGCAAAAGGGAGATGCGGTCTATAAGCAGCTGTTCGAAATCTGGAACCTGTGTGTGGCGGCCGTTCTATCACTTTGCACGATTGGAGGGGGGAAAAGATGTTGAGACGAATCTGGATTCCGGCGGCGATTTATAAGGTTGTGCCGATCATGGCGGTCATCGTCGGGATGTGGGCCTTTGGGTATGGCGGGAAGGTCATGCAGGGTATCGGCCTTGCTATGGTGTTTTACGGGACAGCGGTAATATTTCTACGGGCGGAATGTGCCTGAAAGGCTGAGAGCGATGAAAAAACTTGAATTGGGTAATGGTCTTAAATTGACTGAATCTGACGATATGGGAGTCTTCCTGCATTTTAAAACCAAGGATGGAAATTCTAGCGGCATGAGTTTGGAGCAGGGGCCGATTTGTGTAGGGCTAAGATGGGCGCAGGAGTTACTGGAAGATGTGCAGGATGTAAAAGAAGATTGAAACGAGAAAGGCCCTGCCAATTTACCGGCAGGGCACTGTATAAAGCCAAATTTGAGCTAAATTGAGCCAATCAGCCTTTCACAATCCCCAAGGCCCGGGCATAATGAAGAGCGGTTTCAATCCACGGTTTTCCAAGATCGGTGGTAAGTTCCACCTGTACCAGACAGGTTCTGTGGACCCACTTACCGATTGAATGGATTGGCCAGAACCATTCTTTTTCTTCAATGTATTTCCCGCAGATCGGGCAAACCACGAGACCGACCACATGTTGGTAAGGCATTTTCTCCGCAGCACCACGATTTACCACCTCGTTGAGTATGGTGTTGAGTAGGTCTTTCGACACCTCGACGTCGTTCGGGTCAACCATAATAACCCCCTTTGGCTTCTGGCTTTGAGGAGGTGTCCATCCGAGCGTGATAAGCGCCAGCCTGATCTGCTCTTCCTGGACATCAAAAATTCTTCGGTGCAAGAGCTCACGGAATCCCCCTATTCCCATCGAAATGTCCTGTTGGATAAACCTGTCGTTAAAGATCGATGTGTCTATCTGGTATGCCTCTGCGCTTCCTATTTTCTTGCTCATGTCAATTCTCCGTTTGGTGATGGGTGAGATATATTCAAGACCGTCGAATATATCTATTATTCAATACAAGTACTTACATGCTTTTCATGATTGCGGCCGCGACCGATACGCCCAATATCGCGCCTGGTGATGAAACGCTTATCGTCAGCATAATCATGGTTTTGCTTCCTCGATAAAATGGATGTTGGCCATCCGCAGAATTGCCGGAGTGTCCAGCCCTTTCGCATGGGCGAGGTGGAGGAGGTTCGTCATCGTGTCCACGATATCGGCCTCAAGGTCGTCTGGGTCTCGATGATATAGAGCGTTGAGGGCATGTTCCGCCTGTTCGATCCTGCCGAAGTTCCTATTTTTCTCTGGCATTGGATTCCTCTTTTTCGACAAAATGTTCAAAAACGAACCGCTCATGTGCGTCGGTCCAGGTGAAACCGGCGTCCTCAATCGCTTCCTGCGCGTAGGTGAGCCTGCCCGCGCCAATGCAATCCGCATTGAAAATGGCGTCGGTGATGACGGCCAGTTCTTCGGCTGAGAGTTTTTTCTGTTTCCTGTTGAAATCTCTGATGGTCATGTCTGGATCCCCGGATTTGATCATCTTGATGACATTGATGACGGTGATTTTCTTATCGATCGCTCCCTCTGTTCTCTCCAACAGCGCGGCCGCTCGGTGTGGCGAAATACCTTTCTCTATCAGGTCCATCAGTCTCGTGTAATTGGCAACCGACCAAGGTTTGCCGTGTTTCTTCGGTTTCTCCACCTCTCTCTCCTTCAAATCATGTTCAGTTTTTTGCCGATAGCCCAGCAGGTGGGGCACCAGCCGATAAACACCGGGATATCATTGCCGTGTTTCGCTTCCATGTCAGCCTGCTCTTTCGCCATCCTGGCGAGTTTCTCGTCGAAATCCTCAACTCGGTTGATTCCGACCGATGTAAGGTGGCTCTGTTCCCACTTCGACAGGAGCCGCTTTGCTTTTTTCGTCTTCAGCATTGCTATGACCTCCATTGGTATTCCGGATAGTGGCCCTCAAGGACAAGGATAACCTCGATATCCTCGTGGTCGTGATCAATGATATCGTCCTGGTTCCATTCGTTTACCTTGATCATCTCATCTTTCGCCGCCTCGATACCATCAATGGCTGTAGGTGCCTCGCTCAAGGTGTAAAATGTCTCCAGTCCTGAGTAGTCCGGGTACAGCAGCATAATGCTCCATTTTTTGTTTTCACCCTCTCTTTCCATGCTTTTCTCCTTTTATTTGGTGTTGAGGTTTAACCGCTCGACTGCCGCCGGGGACAGCGCCCCCGGTTTGGTCCAAAGGTTAATCGTTCTGAGTTGTACAGCAGTCCTTATGCAGGTTTGATTCTATTCCAACATTTTCCTCATGCGGTTCGATATAATTCCCGCATGCGTCACAAACTACATTTCCGGCCGACGAATTAAGCTCATAAAGTACCTCACTTACGGTCATCTTAACCCCATCCTTAAGGATGCATGCTCCATCAGCCATAATCCCTTCAGTGTATATAGGCATAATACTCACCTTATGTTTATTAAACGAATCGCTTCAGGATGTAGATTGCTGCTTCCAGAGCATTATCACTTGATGTCCTGGGAAGATCGTTCCGCGTAAGTCGGCTGTGAAGGTCTTCAATTTCCTTGATCATCGCAGGTGAAACTTTGGTTAGTGTTCTTTCATCGATGACACATTTGGTATCCGCGGGGGGAAAACATGTCTGGTGATATTTGGGAGGCTCAGGTAGAGGTGGCTCAAGAAAGCGGATGTAGAAGGCCGGTACCAATTCAACCTGACCATCCGGCCATTCGACGATAGCAGCCGTGTAATTACCAGGCCCGCCATCAAACTCCTCGTGGTCCACTCCGAAGTGATGGAAAAGCGCCTCGCCTTTTTCCTGCTTCACGTTTCTTTTTGCTTCTGCAGACCACACCATGTGGCTGACCATTACCTTTCTCATGCTGTTCTCCTTTTGTTGTTTATGGGTTTAAGCGTCGAGGGAATCCTCGTTTATTTCGACAATCTTGTCGCAGCGGCCGCACTTGTAGAGCAGCCTATCGGTGACGGAAATGTCCATCTCTGAGAGGTACTCGCCCTGCTCATCGACCTGGAAGAAACCCTCGTCGTGTTTGGTATTGCCGCAATTGCAGCGGTACGTTTCGCACTCGCTTTGTTTCAGGATCTGGCAAACCGGTTCGGCCGGAGGCTCGACTTCCATCGACCAGCCCCATGTGATCTCAGGAAGGCCACACAGGACCGCCACGAGTTCGTAGTCGCCTTGGTCGCAGGGAAGTCTGCCCTCGCACTCGTCGATTTTGTAGGCCTTGATGATGGCCAGTTCGCCCGCCTGTTTCGCCGTGTCGGCCATGACCTGGAGGCCGTGGTACGGCTCAGGGTAATCGTCGATGATGTATGACGGTTTCCGGACGATGGCGGTCCAGGCTATTTTTTCGGTGTCTTCTTTCATTTTATTCTCCACGGAAGATGTCTTGAATGTGGCCCTCACAGACCATGGCGACCTTGTAGTCGTTGAAGCAGTCCGGGTTAAAATCCTCTCCATCCGGGTCAACCTCGTGTGATTTCCATGCGTTCTTTCGAGCCAATCGCACCGCATCGTCAATATCTAAAGCCTCGACATGATCAAGCCATGTATCCTGGCCGTAGTTGTCCGCGGCATATTCCGGAACGATCAAGATGACCGTGTAGGGCTTGGGCGTAAGTGGAACGAATGGCTTCAGGAGCGCGATTGCCGCTGAGATGGTGTCGGCCTCTTGAAAATACTCAGCGTCAAGACGATCAGCCAGTATCCTATCCAGGTTATCGATGAGACTTTGCTCGACAACTGGCAGTGTGCCAATGGCTTCTTCGATTGCGAGTTGCACTTGTTTTTGCGCGATCGGGAAAGCTCCCTGTGGGTCATGAAAAATATTGCCCATTTCACAAATGGTTTTTACCGCAAGTGCCTCGATCTGTTTCTTGTTCATCTCTTTTTTCTCCTTGACCATGGGTGCATGACTTTTTTGTCCCGGTATGGCAGTGATGGCTCAGTTGCGTCCGTGGCAGGGATTTTGAATTCCAGATCGATTTGTTCCAGTTCAGACATAACGAATCTGTCGTGGGTTTCTTGGTAGAAATCAATGTCATCGACAAATATCAGTTCAACGCCGGTTCCTGCGGCTATTTCTTTAAGCGACTCTCGGTGGAATGCGTCGTCACAGCCGGCCACCAGTATTATCATTTCTTCAGTTTTCATCTGGATTTTCCCTCTCCGCTTCCTTGATGTTTTCAATGAGTCGATGAGTGAGCCCTGCCTTCTCGATCATGAGAAGTGCATGCAGGTGCCTCTTCATCTGTTTGGTTTCCTTTCTGGCGACTCTCTCAAAATCGCTCACGCGGCACCTGGACGTGCCCAGGAGCGTGGCCATGGAGGATTGAGAGACGCCGAGCAGGGCACGGACGGCTTTTACTGTTGGCATGTATCCTCCTTCCGCTTCCAAGCTCTAACCACAACCTCTTTACCATCTCGATCTTCCACCTCCAACAAGGTCCATCCTTCGTCATAGGCGATTTCAAGCATGTCATCCCACTGGCCGGGAGAGCATGTGATAAACAGGCCTCCAGGTTTTGTTATATCTGGGATTGGTGTTGAATCGAGTTCCGGCCTCTTTTCCGTGTTGGTCATTTTGGTGCACTCCTTATCTGATGATTTTTCCATACCCCAACTCGGAGTAATCGAATTCCAGCCGCTCGCGCTGCCCTTTCCCGCACAGACCGGTTATGTCGCAGGTTCCGGAAAACAACCTGATTACGGCCGCAGTTGGCACATCGGCGGGGATGTTGTTGATCTGCCGGATCTGCACCGATGCATCCCGGACATCACCCAGGGGTGCGAGAGGTGATGCGAGAGTGGTATTCACGTGCATACCGTTGCAGGTGGTTTTGATTTTGATGCTTCTGGTTCCCATACTGTTCTCCTTACATTTTTTCTATAATTCCGACTGCCATATAGATGGCAATCAGCATCCACGGCGCGACCATGCGCCATTTCTCAAGGTTCCGCTGCCCCCTCGTGACCTTTCTGTTTCTCATGCTCCATATCTCCGTGTTGAGATTGATGTTTGACCGCTCGACTGCGGGCGGGGCGCAAGCCCCGCCGTGGTCCAATGATCAATGCATTAAAACTCAACGTTTTCGAGGCGTTTATAAAGGTTATCTGAGTTCAGATAACCAATTACCTCTGTCATATATTGCCCCCCAAGCATTTTCTTTTTAAATTTTCCGAGACCCATTTTCCCCCGGCCAATTCGCTCAAATTCAGCAGGAGCTATGGTGTTCCTTATTATCGCCTGAACTAATGAGTTTTGCAGGAGATCATCCCATGATAGGCTGCGAATATAGGCCACTCTGTCGGCAATTTCCCCGGCGCGAACCATTCTCTCTCTGTGCTCCACAAGGGCCAGCTCGTATTGTTCATCCAAAAAAATTTTACGCTCATCAGCCTCCTGTAACTCACGTTGTTTTCGCTCGGACTCCTCCTGCTCAACCTGTTCCCTGTGTTTCTCAGCTGCGTCATATTTACCGTTATTATATTCTGTTTTCAGCCAATCCGAGTCGATACCGGTTAACAGGTCAACCGGGAAATCATCTCCAGCCCATCCAGCATTATATGCACGGTACTCCCTGGCGCGCTGTTTCTCGTATTGTTTACTGATCTCTAATTCCCGCTCTCGGTCATCCTGTTGTTGTTTGAGAAAATTAACTGATGGTTGGCCTATTGGTTCTACGTCGATCTCGATACGATAGGTTACGGAGCTATTTCCCGGCTGAGAGTTGCGTTTTGTCGGTTTCAGCGCCTCAAAAACCTGGCCATATCCAGGAACACCACTGTCGGGAAACCAAAAACACCGTTTGCCAAATAATTTTTCAACCGCTCGTCCTATTGCCTCGCTCTCATTTTCTACGTGTACGCATGTGGATTTGTCGCCGATTACTACCTGGAATTTCCGTGTGTAACGTGCCATGTGGCACCTCCTGGGCGCGTGCCCGGTTGAGTTGCTGTGATTTTAACCTGTTATGTCTTTCGCCTGTAGTCCTATGGTGTACTCTTATCTCCTTTATACAGTTATCCATTGGCTAATGCAAGAACAAAATTCCACTTTCGGTATTATAGGTTTCGCCTATGCAACCAATAAAAAAATCCGTTGATACTAAGGCAGGAATCCTATAGCATAGGCGTAAATACGGGGGATTACGGTATGGCGACGGAGAAAAAAGGGCGAGACAGGTTTGATTGGGACACTATCCGGCGGGAATATTCGACCGGGCAGTTCTCTCCTATGGAACTTGCACGTCGTCATGGTTGCAGTCATACCGCAATAGGGAAGCGTGTCAAAAAGGAGTTATGGGTAAGAGATAACTCCGCAGAAGTACGCCGCATTGCTCAAGCGAGACTGATACAGGAAGATGCCAAAGTTGCTAAGGATTTGGATGAAAGTTGCATGGTTTCGTCCGAAGTTGCATCTGACGAAACGCGAGAGACAAACCGGAAACTTCTTTCATCCATCGATCTTGAGCAGCGCGAGCTTGAGCTTGCAGCCGAGACCCGCGTAGCTGTTCTTCGCTCCCATCGGAAAGACCTATCGCAACTCAGAGCACTCGAAGATGAACTCGTCATCAATATGAGGACCGCGAAGATCACGAAGGTTTTCTGTTACAAGGGCGAGATCGTTTCCCAGGATTTCGATGTGTGCGATACCGATAAGGCAGCTGCCGCCGCGCAACTTGCCAGCTGCATGCACAAGCGACAGATGCTTGAGCGCCTGGCCTTCAACCTCGATGATAAGAGATCGAGCGAGGACGATTTGCCTACCGTAATCATCCACGACCCAGCATACGGCGCATACGAAGAGGGCGGGCCGGAAGATCCAAATAAGGAGGGCGACGAGTGAGCACCCATCGCTACCTCTTCACGCCTCCCGGGCCGGTCCTGCAGGCCTATTACGACGATACAACGACGAACGCGATCATCTCAGGACCTTTAGGAAGTGGCAAGACCACGACCAGCTGTTACAAATCCTTCCGGTTGATGACCAAGCAGGCGCCCAACCGGCGCAAGATCCGGCCGACGAAGTGCATAGCCATCCGGAATACCTACGGCGAGCTCCTGTCCACCACGGCAAAAGATTTCATGACGATCTTCGGCGATCTTGGCGTGTGGAAGGAAGGCGGCAAGGAGCCGCCCACGTTCACCATGCGTTTCAAGCTCCCGGACGGGACGATGGTCTGGCATGAGATGATGTTCATCGCCCTGGACCGCCCCCAGCACATCCGCAAACTGCGCGGTCATCAAATCACCTGGTTCTGGCTTAGTGAGGCAAAGGAACTGCCGAAAGAGATCGTCGACATGGCCGACTTGCGGCACGGCCGGTTCCCCTCGATGATGCTCGGTGAGGTCCTGCCCACATGGCACGGCATGTTCGGAGACACCAACCAGTGCGACGAAGACCATTGGCTCTATGAGTTCCAGGAGCACCTGAAGCCAGCGGGCAAGCTGCCCGACTGGCAGTTCTTCACTCAGCCTGGTGGCGTGATAAAGGTCAACGGCCAATGGGTTATCAATCCCGCCAGGGAGAACCGGGAGAACCTCGACAAGCAGGTCCCTCGCTATTACGAGCGCGGCATGCAGGGCAAGAGCGAGGATTGGATCAAGGTAAATCTCGGCAACATGTACGGCTTCGTCATGGACGGTAAGCCGGTCCATCCCGAGTACAACGACACCACCCATTGCGTGGATGACGTGGATCCGATCTTCGATTCTCCGATAGTTCTCGGTTTCGACTTCGGCCGCACCCCGGCCTGCGCCATCATTCAACAGATCGGCCTGCAGTGGTATTGCATTGATGAGTTTGTATCCTCCGGCATGTCGGCGTCCAAGTTTGCCCCAAATCTCCTGAACTACCTGAGCCAGAACTACAAGGGGCACTCGTTCATCGGCTGGGGAGATCCGGCTGGCAAGCACCCGGGACAAGAGGTGGAATCATCGGCTATCCAGATCCTCAACCTGAACGGTATCCCCTGCATGCCGTGCGATACCAACGACCCGCTGCAGCGCCGGGCCGCCGTTGCCAATCCCCTGACCGAGCTCGCCATGAACGGCCGCCCGCGCCTGCTCATCTGCAAGAAGGCCAAGATGATTCGCAAGGGACTTGCCGGCAAGTTCTGTTACCGGCGCCTGCAGGTGGCTGGCGACGAGAAGCACATGGATGAGCCGGACAAGAACGCATGGTCTCACCCCGTCGAGGCCCTTGAATACGGGCTCATGGGCGAGGGTGAAGGATTGCAAGCACTCATTGAAGAGAAGTCGGCGGTGACCTACAAGGACCGGCCGGCTTCGCCTTATTAACCAGCAGAACAGGAGAACACCATGCCACCCAGGAAACAGGCACCGCAACCGTTACCCACGACGAAGGTAGACACCGAGCAACAGGAAAATCCAGTTATGACCGGGGCTGCAATTCAGGCGGCACAGCAGGGCGGGGCTGATGCCTTTTCGCAGTATGCAGGACAATCCATCGAAAACTCCCTTTCCGGCATAAACGCCATGGCTGAGAACGCAAGCGTGGGCATCAGCGAGTCTCACAACTACAACGAGTCTCGCAACTACGATGAGAACCACAGCTTCGCCGAGACCAAAGAAGAAAGCCTGGCAACCGTGCATGTCTATGAAGATGGTCCAGAGGGACAGCCGGTCAAGCGCAACGAGAAATGGGTAGTCGTGGAAGAACTTTCCGACGATGAATTCCAGGTCGAGGTGGCCAACATCGACGGCTACCAGATGCGGAAGAGTATCCTGCGGTTCCGCGTTCGCGGCGAGTTGATGCCGAATGTCGTTGTCATGGACGGGATCCGCTACCATCCGACGCAGGGCTTCCAGAAAAGGTAAACACCTATGGCTATCCTCAAGCTCTCAGAAGCAAACCCGATCCTCCGGAGCCTGCTCAGTGACATTTCCTCCCAGCAGCAATGGAGAGGCGAGGCCGCTATCGATCTGGCATGGCGCGACAATCGACAGTGGACGAAAGAGCAGATCGTCTACCTCGAAAGTCTCGGGCTCACCCCGCTGCAGATCAACCTCATTGCCCCAGCCATGGAGTCGGTCACCGGCTACGAGGCCAAGCACCGGGTGGACTGGATGATCAGTGGCGCTTCTGAAGAGCATGAGGAGATGGCCGAGGCCGTAAACCACAAGCTGAACGATGAAATGCGGTTGGCCGATGCCAATACCGCATGCTCTGATGCATATGAGCTGCAGGCAGGTGTCGGGATTGGCTGGATACATGTTACCCGCAATCCCGATCCGCTAGCCCCCGGGAAACTCCTTGTCGAGGATGTCCACCGAGACGAAATATGGTGGGATATGCGCGGCCGGTCCATCGATCTGCGCCGCGACTGCCGGTGGCTCGCCCGTAGGAAGTTCTTCGACAAGGACTCGGCCAAGGGTTTCCTTGGCAAGCAGTTTCACGAGCTCATTGATTTCACGTTCAGCGACTGGCGAACGATCGATATCTCGGAAGAAGGCCCTCACGTCGATTGGTTCACCTCGCTGAATGAGTACACCGACCCGATGGATATGG
>Ga0209727_1001310_pt1 | contig 20939 bp, 27 predicted proteins | sample RifGroC1_FD_183995 | JGI IMG/M metagenome (GOLD analysis project Ga0209727, IMG submission 183995) | Groundwater microbial communities from Rifle, Colorado, USA - Groundwater C1 (SPAdes) (version 2) | ecosystem: Environmental > Aquatic > Deep subsurface > Groundwater | place: Rifle, Colorado...
TGCCTTTTCCAATTAGCATTTTATCTCCGAAAAATCCGAAACAGATTGCAACTGCGACATCTGCCTTAGAACAGTTATTCAAAACTAATCCTTCAAACTCGCCTTTCAAGTTAGATAGCTCTTTTTTGCTTTCTATAAACTCGCATTTTGGTATTTCAAAACTCTCAAGCCGTCTGAATTTTATTTTCTCTGTATGTGCATCTGACTGTGCATTCCTTTGTGCAAGTATTTTTGGTCCGTATCCAACTCCCCAAGTCAAATAAGCTATCATAATTTAATTTAGAAATTATAAGTAAATAAAAGTAGCGCCCAGAGCAGGATTTGAACCTGCATATCCTTTTGGGAAACAGGATTAGCAATCCTGCGCAATCTCCTGCAAAGGAGGCACGCGAAAGCTTGCCTTTCGCTTTGTACCAGGTTATGCGATCTGGGCGTAGGGCATTCCTAGGTGGACAAAATCTACCACATGCTGCTAACCTTGCCGTCAGCTCCATGCAGTATCTTACAAGCGTACCCTACTTAGGTTACCGTTGCTCTGTTCCCAGTCTGGCGGATTTCCAAAGTACAGCACCAAGCAAGGCTGCACTTCTACACCGACGAACAAGACAACATATAGTTGACTTGCCGCCCCAGGACTTTCGGCTCGGATAAAGACCGCTTTCCGATATAGGTGAGGCCTAATCACCCAGACCTAGCCCCTAGAAACAATCAATGCTATGCTTTTAAAAACTTAGTCGCTCGGTTCAATATACTCTAAAATCTCTTCTGCATAACTTGGGTTCTTTTGCTGCATATAATCAAAATACGGCCAAAAAGTTTTAGTCAATCTATCAGAAGATGAATGTAATTTATGACTTGCAAGCTCAGAAACAACTTGCATTTTTTTTCGTTTGGCTGCTCTCTCATAAATTTTCAATAAAACACTTGGATACAAATATGAATTAAATTTTGGATTCGGAGTGATTTTTGCCTGCTGCACTCCAACCAAACTTAATATTCTTGCATAAATCAAAAATCTCCAATGCTGACGTTTTCTTATTCTAGCTAAAAAACTGTCTGCTTCTGCTAATTTATTATATGCATAAGCTAATTCACCTTTTAATCTATATTCTTTTGTTACATTTTCATCCAGCCAGTAAATTAAATTACTTATATCATCACTAACATAATTTGAAGTTGTCAAAAGCAGCTCTGAATCAAATGATTTGTAAACTAATTTCATAAGATTCATTATATTTTCTTCTCTTTCTCTTCCCCACAATTTTATATCTTCAAGATTTATTTTTTTTCTGCCTTCTGACATTATCTGCAAATCATTTATGGCTGAACGCAAATCTCCGTCCGAAGCGCCTGCAAGTTTTCTAAGCGCTGCTTCTTCGTATTCAACTCCTTCAAATTCGCATAATTGTTTCAATTTAGAAATTATTAACAGAACTGGAATTGGTTTAAACTCTATTAAATCGCAATAGCGTCTAAGTGTTTTCAATTTAGACGAAAAGGCATTATTGGCAGTTATAACTATAGGATATTTAGATTCTTTTATTACATCAATTATTGCGCCGACTCCGCCTCTATCTTTTAGTCCATACATACCATCTATTTCATCAACTAAGATTAATTTTTTACTTCCGAACAAGCTCGCTTGTTTTGCTGCGCTTCCTAAAACGCTAATTACTGATTGTTCATTTCTCAAATCAGATGCATTCAGTTCTACAATTTCCCAATTCAGTTCATTCGCCAAGGAATAAGCAGCAGATGTCTTGCCTACGCCAGAACCGCCGTGCATAAGAACAGCTCTTTTTCTAACTCTTGGAAATTGGCTAGCGAAAATATATAATTTCTTTATATTTTCATACTGCCCTATTACATCCGATGTTTTCTTAGGACTGTATTTTTTTACCCAATAGCTCATAGCATAAATCAACAAGTAAAATTTAAATAAGTATATCTATGATCTATTACTATGGAAAAGAAAGAAGTAACAAAAGATTTTACAAAAGAAGAAGTTTATGAATACTTATTGAGTCGTACATCATCTGGAATATCAAGGAACGAAATCATACAAGAACTTAAAGACAAATTTGGCTTTAAAATGGAAGAAGCTGTAAAAGTTCTTGATGATTGGATAACTGTCTTCGGTGGCGGTGGTGGATGCGGTTCTAATTGCGGCTGCGTTTAGATTGACTTAAGTTTTGCGAATTCAGCAAGCAACGCTGCTAATTGTATAAACTCATTACTGCCTTCTACCATCCTAAATTCAAACTCTCCACAAAGTCTCGTAAGTTCAAGTTTATGTTTTTCTTCAATATCTAATTTCCACGTTTCCTTTTGAATTTGTTTTATTACATCTAACCCAGAAAGTCCGTGCCTTACAATTACCTCGTTTAGTCTTTCTTTTGCCTGTAGAAAGTTTCCCGCTAGAGCTGTCTTAACAATTAATTCTATTTCTTTTGGTTCAGCAAAACTTACTACTTCTTTTACCGTATCTCTTGTAATACATTTCCAATCAGAGTCATTTATCACTGTTCTTTCTACGGCTGCACACGCTTGCAAAAGATTTTCTGCTTTCCTCATATCACCTTCAGAAGCATCATAAAGAAGTTCAATTGCATCTTTATCAATTTTAAACTTCTCATTTTCCGCAATTTTATTAAGAATAGATGCTACAATGCCTTGGTTTAGAGGTTCAAATCTAAATATAGCACACCTGGATTGAATCGGAGCTATTATCTTAGAAGAATAATTGCAAGACATAATAAATCTAACAGTTCTTACGTAATCTTCCATAATTCTCCTCAAGGCATCCTGCGCTTCTTTAGTCAAAGCATCAGCTTCGTCCAAGAAAATAATTTTGAAAGGAATATCGTCGCGTATAGATTTTGTCTTGGAGAATTCTTTGATATTATTTCTTACTACATCAATACCTCTACTGTCAGATGCATTTAGTTCTAGAAAGCTATCTCTCCAATTCTCACCAAATAGTTCTCGTGCTATAGCCAATGCTGCTGTAGTTTTACCGACTCCTGCAGGTCCGGCAAATAATAAATGCGGGAAATTCTGTGACTTTACAAAAGCTCTCAATCTATTAGTAATATTGCTCTGCCCTTCTATTTCTGTAAGCTTTTGAGGTCTATATTTCTCTGTCCAGACTTCTATCATACCAATGCTGACTTAAGAACTCATAAAAAGGTTTAGACAGTTCACCCTAAATTTTTAAAGGTGCATTTTTTAGCTCTGCTATGAACTTTGAACCAGTTATATGGGAACCAGAAATACTTGATTTCTGGAATAAACAGAATATCTACACTAAACTTAAAAAGAAAGTTGCTAATGGTAAAAAATACAGATATTTGGACGGCCCGCCCTACACAACTGGCAAAATACACTTAGGACACGCTTGGAATTATTCTTTGAAAGATTGCTATGGACGTTATCTACGAATGAAGGGCTTCAATGTACACGATCAGCCTGGTTTTGATGCACACGGTTTGCCAATAGAAACTGCTGTAGAAAAAAAGCTCGGCGTTACAAACAAAAAAGAAATTGTAGAAAAAATCGGAATTGATAAATTCATAAAAGAGTGCGAAGATTATGCATATGAGCACATAAGTCCAATGATAACTGATTTCAAAAGACTTGGTGTCTGGATGGACTGGGACAATCCATACATTACTGTAAAAAAAGAATTCATAGAAGGTGCGTGGTGGGGAGTTAAACAAGCCTGGAAAAACGGCTATTTGTATAAGGGATTAAAATCAAATACATGGTGTCCAAGATGCGCAACTGCTATAGCCAAGCACGAATTAGTTTATAGAAGTGCAAAAGATAATTCTATTTTTGTAAAACTTCCAGTTGCAAATAAGAAAGATGAATATCTGTTAGTTTGGACAACGACACCTTGGACAATTCCATTTAACTTATTTGTAATGGTGCATCCAGATTTAGATTATGTTAAAGTAAAAACTGGAAATGAAACGTGGATAGTTGCAAATACTTTGGCAGAGAAAATTTTTGGTGTGATGGATAAACATTACAAAATAATTTCAAAATTCAAAGGAAAGAAATTAGCTGGATTAAAATATAAACATCCTCTTGCCGAATTTATTCCTGCTCTAAAAGATTTAATCAAATTAAAAAATGCGCATAAAATAATACTTTCAAAAGAATATGTAACTGCAGAAGAAGGTACGGGTTTAGTTCACGGAGCGCCTGGATGCGGTCCTGAAGACTTTGAAGTTGGAAAAAAGAACAAGCTTCCTCCATTTAACGAGTTAGATGAACACGGTCATTATTCTGAAAGGATGGGTAAATTTGTGGGCTTTAAAGCAAGAGAAGATGATATAAAATTCATACGAGCTTTTGAAGAGTTAGGAATAATACCGCACAAACAAATATATGTTCACGATTACGCGACTTGTTCAAGATGTCATACTGATATAGTTTACAGGGCTACAGAGCAATGGTTTTTTTCAACTAAAAAATTAAGAAAAACTATGCTGAAAAATGCTAATAAGATTTATTGGAATCCTGATTGGGCTGGCAAAAAACAATTTAGAGATTGGCTTGAAAATTTGGAAGATTGGAATATTTCAAGGCAAAGATTCTGGGGAATACCTTTACCAATATGGGTTTGTGAAATCTGTAGTGAAATAATAGTAGTTGAATCTACTGCAGAGCTAAAGAAACTTGGAGGAAAAGTTCCAAACGATATACATAGACCTTGGATAGACTCTGTAATATTAAAGTGTAAAAAATGCACTGGAAAAATGTCTAGAGTTCCAGATGTATCTGACGTCTGGCTTGATTCCGGCTCTGTAACATTTGCATCCACTGGGGACAAAGACTTTGTTGCAGATTTTATAGTTGAAGGTAAAGATCAAATAAGAGGATGGTTTAATTCTTTGAATTCATTTTCAACAGTAGCAAGAAAAATTCCTGCTTACAAATCCGTATATATGCACGGATTCATTAACGACGCTCAAGGCAGAAAAATGTCTAAATCAGAAGGTAATGTAATTTCACCTTACGAAGTATTCAACAAATATGGAGCCGATGCATACCGATTTTATATACTTGGCGGCAGTAAACCAGGACTGGATCTAAATTATAATTTCCCAGACATAGAAGCTAAAGTCAGTAATCTACTAGTATTATGGAATACCCACAAATACATAATAGAAACTGCAAAATTAGCTAAGTTAAATCCATCAAAATTAAAATCGCGCAAATTACAAATCGAAGACAAATACATGCTTTCAAGATCAAATACAATTGTAAAGAAAGTTACAAATTTATTCGATAAACATTATTTCAATGAAATTCCGGCAGAAGTAGAAAATTTATTCCTGGAACTTAGCAGATGGTACATAAAAGCCACGCGAGAACGCGATGATACAGATGTAATTTATGTTCTTTATCAAGTATTTATGGATATTTTGAAGACGTCTTCCCCGCTCATACCATTTATGACAGAAAAAATGTATCAAAACTTTAAATCTGAATTTAAATTAAATGAAGAATCAGTTCATTTGCTTAATTGGGCGAATGTAGATGAAAAATCAATTGATTCGAAATTGGAAAGCGAGATACAACTGCTTCAAAAATTAGTTTCCGACATACTTGCATTAAGGGAGAAAATAAAGCGTGGTTTGAGATGGCCAATTAGAGAAATAATTGTTGTAACAAAATCTGCAAAACTCAAGAAAGCTATTTCGTCTCAGAAATCTTTGATAAAAGATTTTACAAATATAGTTAATATAATTGCAACCGATAAGATGCCAGATGGAGTATCACGCGAACTTAAGCCAGACTACAATAAATTAGCTCCACAATTTAAAGAAAAGACAACAGAAGTTATAACAAAACTTCATCGAAGCAGTCATCAAAAAATATTTGAGCAGCTCGATATTGAAGGCTTTTACGCTTTTAATTTCGGGGATGAGGAATTTGAACTTCCTAAAAATAATTTCATAATAGAAAAGAAACTTCCAGATAACCTAACTAATTTGGACGGCGAAAACTATGAACTTTATGCTTATACTGATGAAACTGCAGAAATGATAGCTTCGGGATATGCAAGAGAATTTACAAGAGCCATACAATCTTTAAGAAAAAAAGCTGGCTTGCAAAAGCGCGATATAGTTCCAATAAAAGTATTTGCTAGTACGAATCTCATAAGTATGCTTCAGAACTATTTGCCCGAAATTGAAAAGAAAGTAGGCGCTAAAAGCATAGAATTTACAGACAAACATCTGGCAGAAAACAAGAAGCATTCGGCCGAAATGAAGATACGAGATGAGCACTTTTTAGTAGGTTTGTGACCGGCATATTTTTAAAAGACTTTTTAAATGTATCTTTTGATTTAAATACGTGCTTGGAGGCGCCTATGATAAAAGAAAATATAAAATCAGTTGGTCGTACTATAAAAACTAAAAGAAAAGCTATATCTGGAGTTTATGCAAAGACACAAAATGTTGTTGTTTCCGCTTCTGTTAATAGAGATTTGCCGCTTGAAAAACTCGCATCAAAACTTGATAGAGCAGAATATAATCCAGAACAATTTCCTGGATTAATTCTAAAAATGGATGCGCCAGTAAAAGCATCTGCATTATTATTCAGCTCTGGAAAAATAATTTGCACCGGAACCAAATCGCTTAAAGATGCGAAAAAAGCTATTGGAGAAATAGTAAGAAAATTGGGTGCGATTGGACTAAAAGTAAAAGGCGATACAAATATAGTAATACAAAATATGGTTGCTTCCGGCTCAGTCGGCGGAAAACTAAACCTAAATGAAATTGTTTTCAAGTTCGAAGATACAGAATACGAACCAGAACAATTTCCTGGACTTGTTTACAAACTTCCGGAACCTCCTGAATTACCGGGTGCAAAAATTACATTCTTGTTATTCGGAACTGGAAGGATCGTAATAACGGGGGCAAAATCTGAAAAAGAGATTATTGAATCTGTATACATCTTAAGAGACAAATTAAAAAAGGGCGGAGAGCTTCATTCCTAAATGAGAAAAGCTCTAAAGGATACTCCGCTCCGTGAAATAACTCTTAGGAAATATGAAGAGCCTACAAATCTATCTGGCAGAGAGCTTACTAAAAAATTTCTTTTGTCTATCGGTTTATTGCAGCCAGGTGAAAGCAGAGATATAATTGTTGATATTTTTCATACTCTTTTGCTTGCGAGAAAAAATAAGGAACATATAGACATACCGCAATTTACACAAAAATTAAGCAATAAACAAGGAGCTTCTGCTCCAAACATAAGACGACAGCTGCGAAGACTAAGGGATTTGAAACTAATAGAGAAGACATCTGAAGGATATAGAGTTAATGAATTTGGCTCACTGCAGCCCATCATTAGTGAATTTATTTTGCAGTATATTGTAAATCCAGCTGTCGAAAGAGTAAAGCAATATGCCGAGCAGCTTGATAAGCTTTCAGAAAATTAACAAATAAACTACTATCAAACTCGCTATTAACATTTCAAGTTTTCCGCCGGTTCTAATAAAACCCCGTATTCTATACGATGAAAAAGGATGGAATAATTCTAAACCGCCTATTGTTATTATATCAGAAGCTAAATGCGATATATAACCTATTAAAAACCCTGCAAAAAGTTCTGGCGGCAAGTCGAATAAATTAGGTATTACATAAGTAGCTATTAGAAAAATAGCTGCGGGGATAAATATCGAATGCATAATACCTCTATGACCGCTGAAAATTCTTACCATTTTAGACGCTGTTGGATGCTGTTTTGAAATTGTAGAATGTTTGGAATCTAAATCGGGCAGCATCGCCCCTAATATAAGTGTAGCTGCAAAGAATATTTGGAGAAAAAGACCTTCGGGAGTTCCCATATATTTGATATATATACTTCCAAAAAGAACTGCGAACAACAAGTGAGTGGTGCCTAACATAAGAATAAAGTACTATAATAGAATAAAAAATGTTAGGATATCGCCATCTAACATAATCTCGCATTTTACTTAGTGCGCTATTATTTCTTTGGTTCGAATGTTTTTGACAGCGAATCGAATAAATCAGCAACGTCCTGACCGCGTTTCGTCAAAGCAACAAGTTTCAATCGTCCTTGTTTCTCGAACTTTACCAAATCTGCCTTCTCCATTTTCTGGAGCAGGTGGACTGTGTGAGAGTAAGTACATCTTGAGTCTTTTGCAAGCATCGATGGATACTTCTCTTTGGCATTTCCACGTGTCAAACACATTAGCAATTCTATCGGCTTATCGCGCAAGAAAATCCTTGAACCTTTTATTTTTTCGTTTCCGATCAACATATAGTGTTTAACAAACAATAGGTTTATATAATTTGCTAAAAAAAGTCAGATAACAAGCTTACCGCGACCTTATTTGTAATATTGTTAACATCTCTTGGCGGTGAGAGCTCTACTAAATCTATTCCCCTTACTTTTCCGGTTTTTTTCAGAAATTCCAGCAATTTTTTAGCTTTTTTCGGACTTATGCCATCTTTTTCCGGCCAGCCTGTACCTGGCGCATACTTAGAATCTATAAAATCTATATCGATTGATACATAAATATCGTTCAAATTCTTTACAAAATCTTTAATTGCTTCTAAATTTGGTTCCTTACTAACTCTTAGACTATGAGATTTAGCAAATTCTTTTTCTATTCTGTGGATTTTTCTAGCGCCCAATACTAAGACCTTATCAAAGTTCTCCTTTTCTATCAAAACTCGCAGCCAATCCTCGTGAGTTGGTGGATAAAAATTATCCATACAGTCTAAATGAGCGTCAAATACAATTAAACCACCTTTAGAATATTTTTCCAAAAAAGCTTTGACAAGCCCATAAGAAATTGAATGATCTCCGCCTAAACCAATCACGAAGTTATTTTTATCGTACTCCTTTTTAGCAGCTTTTCTGATAATTTCAAGTGTGTTGGAAAAATCGCCTTCATCTATTGTTACGTTTTTCCAAACTCCTTTTCCTCCAAGCTCTTTCTGGAGGGCATCTGGACCTTTAGAAGCACCTCTACGATGCGATTCTACTATGGAAGCATCATATGGTATTTTTAGTACGACTGTCATACTTATATGCCAAGATATATAAATAAAAGCGTTATCTGTTGTATATGGCCTATAAAAAACGGCATAAAAAATCTAACTTAATTAATAAAAGATCATTAATAACGCAGCTTAAGCGGCTTGATTATGGTCATATTCAATTTACGAGGCTTCTTGCACCCATATCATTTGTTATGGCTGGACTTACTCTTTTGAAAGTTTATGAATTAAGTTTCACAATCGAACAAATAATAATGTTGGCTGGCGGGGCGCTCGCATCTATGTATATTATTGGCTTAATTTGGGATAACACTGGTTTAGTTGAAGAAGAAATAGAATACATAAACGAGAGAAATAGATTCGTAAGAGTTATGCTGAAAAAGAATTGGATAAGAAAACTCAGCAAAGCAACAATAAAAGTATAATCAGTCTACTGTCTAAATCTCCTAAAGAAGTACAACAAGAAGTTATTAAAATACTACAAGAGAAATTCAATCTATGGGTTTCCTGCAGGATAAAAAAAGTGATTTTTATTATAAGCAAGCTAAAGAACAAAATTATCGAGCTAGAAGTGCTTTCAAGCTTTTAGAAATACAAAAGAAATTCAACCTAATAAGAGCCGGCGATAAAGTTCTGGATTTGGGAGCTTCCCCGGGAGGATGGAGTCAAGTTGCGCTTGAATTTATAGATGGAGGGAAAGTAATCGGAGTTGATAAAAAAATACTTTCAAAGCTTAATGGGAATTTTAAATTTGTTTTTGGTGATTTTACAGAAGAAAAAACTTTAAACGAAATAAAAGAACACCTTAGCGGCAAAGCGGATGTTGTATTATGCGATGCTTCTCCAGAATTTTCCGGAATTAAAAGTATGGATATGGGCTTAAGTTTGGAATTAAATAAAGCTGCTTTAGAAATTGCGAAAGATCTTCTTAAAATAAAAGGCAAATTTGTTTGTAAAACATTCAGAGGTGTTGGTTTTCAGGAATTTATTAAAGATGTAAAAATACATTTTATAGCTGTATCTATATTTAAACCGAAATCTTCCAAATCCGATTCGGCAGAGATATATTTAATTGCAACTGGATTTAGAAAAGCACAATTATCAAAGTTGTAAATATTATTAGACTTCCCAAATCTCCTAAGGCAGTATTTACTGGTATCAGGAAATTATCTGGGTCTTCGCCTTTTTTGAATATCATCAAACCGCCAATTACAGACGTAAAAAGCATAAGAATTACTAAAAGTGAAACAGACATTATAGCCATTAACAAAATTTTAAGCATTACGAATAAATCGAAATCAAAACCATAAAGATGTCCTAATACGTTTGCTGCTATAACTAAATATACTGTTATTATGAATGCTGATACCACTATATTTTTGTAAAGTTCTATAAACTCTATAGAGTTGGACCAATCTTTGCCTATTTTACCAGTGAAAAGCATCGTTGTAAATCTTGATGAAATTATAGTCCCAAAACTTCCAATCATATTATTTATCGCTGGCATAATTATAAGGAGTGGAAGGAACAAAATTAATTTTTCGTGGATAGTTGCGGCTGCAACTCCGCCAATACTGCCTAAAATAGAAGTCAATATTACAATTTTCAAACTTTCTTTTATTATTTTATGATATATTTTCATATTACTATTATAATCGCTAGCAGTAAGCTGGCAACTCCTATAATATCTCCAGTAGTAGTTGCAAATGGCCCCATTACATTATCTGGATCAATTTTATGCTTGTAAAACCAAAATGTTGCAAATATAGTTAGAGGTACGGCTATAAGATTTGAAATTACAGAGCCAAGTATTGGTATATAGATTAAACTTAGTAATGTAACACCAAAAAGAAAATAACTAACAATGTAAGCAAATATTCCTAATACCACTGCAACAACTAATGCTAATGTAAAAGCTGCCAGTATATTTTCAATTATTAGTTTATGTCTCTCTGATCTTTCCAGTCCGATATGCAACTTTTCACCAAGTCTTGCAGCGAGTGAACCAGTAATACTTCCTCTCATTTCGAGGAATCCAGGGATTAAAATAAATAAACCTGGCAGAAGTAAAAGTTTATCGACTTGAAAAACTAATAGAGAGCCAGCTACAAGAGCTCCTGTAACAGAGATAATTTCTGCAGTAAAAACTTCCTTAAAGTTTTCTGATATCAATAGGCTTTACCTCGAAAAGATTACTGTTACGTTATTTATAAATGTTCAATCGAGAACTTTTAACTTACCTTTTTTTGGTTCATATATATCGCCAGACTTTAGTAAGCCAATGATAACATTTTTTCCTTCTTCTTCGTCCAAACCTGATTTCGATATAACTTCTTCGAAAACAGCACCATCATTTCCAGACAGCGAACGTATTATGTCTAAAACTGTTTTAGATATATTTTGATCTGCTCGCTTTATCTCTTCCTCGGCTTTATCCTGAGAAATTTCTATTTTTATTTCTTGCTTTACTTCTGACTTTGGTTTTCCGAGTAAAAGTTTATGTACGACTACCCAATTTGGATCTTCTAAATTTCTTATTATTTCCGGTGCGAGATAAATCTCTTCGTTATATTCTTTTATTTTGCCGCCAAATCTTATGAGTTTACCAACAGCTGTATTTTCTATTTTTATTACATCTGGACCAAATGCTTTAACTCTTATAGTTTCGCTTCCGTCATCTAACGTAATAGAACCATAATTCCCGTCTTCGGAAACAAATTTGGAAACCACCGTGGCTACTAAATTTACTCTCGAAACGTGCTGTCCATCTACAACTATGTAGCTCGGATCCCATCCCGATCCCTTTATCACTTCTCGCGTTATTATATCATTTATCCAAATTCCTTTACTCGGCAGTCTTTTTTTCGTTTGTAATGTTACCATTAACCCATCCTCCCTATTGAACCTGGGCGAGGTTCATATATGTCTCCCCGCGATTTTAATTGGTCTAATACCGATTCAACTTTATCTCTTTCTATTCCTTCATTTGCTGCTTCCTGCAGCAATTCATTAACGCTTATTATTACTTTTCCTGTCTTTTTTATTAAATCATCTATTAATCTTTTCACTATCCCAATCGGGCTTCTTTGCAATGCTGTTATTCCTGTCGCAACCCTATCTATATCGAATCTTCCTGTTTCACTATCATATGCAACTTCTTTTAGCGAAGTTCTGAGTATATCTACGGCGCGTATAGCGTCCTCTCTCGTTACTTCCTTCGACAATCGAATTTTTGCAGACGCCTCCGACAATCTTACTAATGCTTCTAGTTGTCTTGCGGAAATAGGAATAGGTTTTACATCACCTTCCAAACCAATAACAGTAGAACGCAAATCGACATAAAATTTTTGTATTTCTTCGCTAGCGCCGTCTGTTAAAACAGGAGAGCAGGTTTGCTTCGCATAAGCAATATATTGTCTTAATAATTTTTGACTAATATCTTGGCTTGTGCTTACATCTGCTTTTTTTGCTAATCTCAGTATGTGAGAAGCTATTCTTATATCATTATCTTTGCTAGGTATATCTTGAACTGTGAAAATTAAATCAAATCTGTTAATTAATGCTGGAGGTAATTGGATTTGTTGCGGTATTGGATTAAAACTATTAAATCTACCAAATTTTGGATTTGCCGCTGCTAATACGGAAGTTTCTGCGCGAAGAGTTGCGTGAATATTTGCCTTTGCAATTGTAATAGTTTGCTGTTCGAGAGCTTCGTGCATTGCGCTAGTATCTTCTTGACTCATTTTGTCCAGCTCATCGAGCATAGCTATACCTTTATTACAAAGAACTAATGCTCCGGCTTCCAAAGCCCATCCGCGCATAAATTCATCTCTTACTACTGTTGCAGTTAAACCAGCCGCGGTAGAGCCTTTTCCCGCCATATACCTTGCTTTCGGTGCTAAATATGAGACATACTTTAGCAACTGCGATTTGCCGCTGCCCGGATCGCCTACTATGAAAACATGTATATCTCCTCTCGTGACAGTTTTATCGTCTCTAATTTTTTTAACGCCTCCGAATAATTGCAAGACGATTGCCTCCTTTATTTTTCTGTATCCATATATGGAAGGCGCAATTGAATCAATTAATCTTTCATATATATCGGAACGGCTGGCAAGCTCTTTGATTTTTTTCTCTTCTTCTGTTGTAACTTCAAGATTTATGAAATCTTCCTGCTGTGCTTCTACGCTATTGCATTCTATTGCTAAATCATACGTCGTACTTTGTCCGCCAGTTTTAAGCGGTATTGGAATTTCATTTACAACACCGACAACAGTAATTCTATTTCCAGGATATCTTTTTGATTCCAAACCTGGAGCGAGTAAATCTCCTTCTAAGAAAACTGAAATCTTTTTCGGCTGTTCGCCGCCCGCTAACATTTCTGGAATTTCTTCTATTACTAAGCGCTGAACATCGACCATTTTTCGTTCAAGCATTTTGAATCTCCCCTTTCTGCCGCACTGGCATGACATAGGTTCTCTTAATTTTGAAGTATTTTGTTCAATTAACATCGTAGCTGCGCAGGCTGGACATTGAAATGTTGCAGAAATTACTTTTGGTCTGACATCTGAAGATTGGCGTATCAAACCTTCGGTTGAAATTAATTTGCTAATATGATTGCTTCTTATACTTCCGATAACAACTGTTGCAGATTTAGGCAAATTCACAAACCTAGCACAAATCGATGTTCGCATTTGTGACAAATCAAATTGCTTTATTGCATCTTCTGCCGCACTCTTCACATCTTGAAATTCATCTATTAATTTATCAGCTAAATCCAAATCAAATTTAGCTAAAACATTATAGTCTATTAACAAATAGCCTTTATCTTTTCTTATACTATTGAGTAAATCTTCGTAATAATATCTATCAATAAATCTTCGGAATTTCTCCGTCAGCTGCTCGGTGAATGTCTGGACCTCCATAGAAAAAATAAAGTGGTGAAAAACATATAAAATGATTTGTATTCCAATCATTATATTGCTATAGTGAAGGAAAAGCTTTTTGAATACGTCTTTACTTTGCTGACATATGACAGTATCTGGTCAAAGAAATAAAAGTATGGACGACCTTCTAGGCGATATAGATCCACGCGTGATAACTATAACTCGTGACTTTCTCGCAGAACAAACTATTACGAATCCAAATGTACAATTTGTACGCAGAAAAACAGATATTGTTAACGGAAATAAAAAAGGATACGCTATAACAGGTATACTTTTAGAACGTACTAAAAATGGACCAAAGCCGCTACTTTCTGGCAGAATAGATATATACAGTCCAGCAGATTATGATATTTTTATTGCTTGCATAGATAAATCTTATATCTCTCAAGCTCGGGCTCTTAGAGACAAATTAAAAGACGAACTTTACAAATGACGGCTCGTTTCTGGGAAATAGATTTCGCAAGAGGCTTAGCAGTAATTGGTATGATAATTTTCCACGCACTTTGGCAGCTTAATTATTTCAGTTACACTACACTTAGCCTTTATTCTGGCTGGCTAGGATTATTTCAGAAAACAATTGCAATTACATTTTTACTTCTAGCAGGAATTGGTTTAACATTAAGTGCTAACAGAAGAGACGATTATAACTCGTGGTTTGTGAAACGCGGATTATTTATTTTCGGACTTGGAATGTTAATTACCACATTTACATTCCTATTTTTTAGAGAGGGTTTAATTTTCTTTGGTGTTTTGCATCTAATAGGTGCAAGTATTATTTTAGCAATTCCGTTTGCAAAACATATTTACGCCAGCATAATATCTGGATTGATTGTAATCGCTGCCGGAGTTTATCTCCAAACTTTAACATTTGACTTTCCTTATCTTCTTTGGCTTGGTTTTTTTTACCCAGTAACAACGTTTGATTACTATCCGCTATTACCTTGGTTCGGAGTAATTTTAATCGGAATTGCATTTGGAAACGTACTTTATAAAAACGGCAAAAGAATACGTGAATTAAATAATTACGATAATGTTATATCAAAATTAGGAAAATATTCTTTATTAATATATTTTATTCATCAGCCAATCTTATTCGGATTGCTGATGTTGTTGCCTTACATTAAGTAAGATACAACAACAAGAATGCCAATACCGAGCAGTAGCCATAATAAACTATCCTGCGGGGCACTCTTTGAGAATATAACACGTGCCCATGAAGTACTCCTCCTTGAAGTTTGCGATCTTCTTCGTCGTGCCATTTTGTGGTACAGTTTACTATACTATATAAATTTATTCTTTCTCATAAATCAATGAAAGATTACAAAAATTATTACGAAAGCGAAGAATATTTGGAAAAATTAAAGAAAAGACAAAATTTAATTAAAATAGCTGGATTAATTTCAATAATTTTAATTATGGTTTATATTTTTCCAAGAGATATACTTGCAGGACAAATAGAAAGTAAAAAATTAAGTGAAGATTTAACAATTGATTTGGATGACGGAAAAATAATTTTTGGAAATAATACTTATGAGAGATTACTGCAAATGTATTTGGCTGAACAAGAACACGAAATAAAAGTTTGTCTGACTGGAATAAAACAAAACCATAATTATATCATAACGGATTTATACGAACCTGAGATTATTTCACAAAGTTTTTCACACGTAAGTGCCGAACATTGTAATTCTGAAACAATAATACCTTTGCATAGTCATCCATTTAAGCACTGCATCTTCTCTCAGCAAGATATAATGTCGTATGAGAAATTCACGGAAATAAATCCAGATGCAATTGCGGGTTTAATGTGCGAGCCTGACAGATTTACTTTCTACGGTTATTAAGAAAGTTTTCTATTTTTAATATGTCTGCAGTTGTTCCAAGATCAAGCCAGTAATCTTTTACTTGAACAACAACAACATTTTCTTTCTGTGCAAGCAAAGTTAATGCATCTGTCAGTTCATACTCTCCTCTTGGCGATAACTTTATTTGTGCTAAATAATTGTAAATCTCTGGCGTAAATTTATACAAGCCAGTATTAATTAAATCGCCGACAAATTCCTTTGGCTTCTCGTGAATTCTTATTAGCTTTCCATCCTTCGCTGCAAGAACTCCGTATTTCTCCGGATTTGCAACCCTCAACCCCGAAATTGCCTGTTTGTGTTTTGCTATTTCTTTAATATCATCTGCGCTCCAAAGATTGTCTCCGCCTAAAACAATAAATTCATCATTTTTTGTAAATGATTTTGCTAAGCTTACTGCTTGTCCTGTTCCTTTTGGCTCTGGCTGCTCGATTAAATTTGCTTCAATATTGTATTCTTTCAAAAAGTCTGCAATCTTTTCTTTCATATAGCTTACAATCAAACAAATATCAGTAATACCTGCCTGATGCAAATTATTAATCACATATAACAGAAAGGGTTTGCCATTAACTTTGATAAGAACTTTAGGAATATTTTCAGTCAGAGGCAGCATTCGTGCGCCTTTACCAGCGGCCATAATTACAGCTTTCATAAAATAAGTTTAATACAAAGCAATTTAACTTCTGCTACTACGCGTAATGATCGCTGTTCTTCGGAATACTATTCGCTTCGGTTATATTTTTACGATATTCATCAAATTTTTCTGTCGAATCGCTAGTTTTTCCTTTCTCTAATAATTTTTTAAAAATCCATAGAGAGTTTAGAACTACAGTATATACGCCAAAATGTCCTGGATTTTCTCCAATTGAATCTCCATAACAAGGTAAGGATGTACCTCTACAAAACGCTACATAAAATTCTTGGTAATCTTTATCTACAATTACTTCTGCTCTGCTACATTCCATATACAGCTTTTTCATAAGATCTTCATTTTTTTGTCCTGTCGCTACATCACGAATGTTACGGAATTCTATTATTTTTTTATTTAGTTCTACAGCAAGTGGGTTAGTTCTATTATAATATTGGTTTACTGTACCGAAACTATCTAATATATAATTAACATCATTTAGTAAATTATCCTTAAGAGTCTTAGTATCTGTACCTGTAATTCTTTTCTCTAAATCTATCCAGGATTCTACCATACGCTTAGGTAAAATATTGCCTTAAAAGGCTTCTTGAACAGCGATTATTACTTAAATTCAGATATCTTATTTCAAATATGTCAATTTATGATAAAATAGGAATTGAACTTAAGCTAAGAGGTTACAGTAGAAATACTATAAAAGCTTACAATTTTCATCTTGAAAAGTTTTTTACATTCGTTAATAAAACTCCAGAAGATGTTACATCTGATGATGCAAGAGCTTTTCTTGCGCATTTAGTTGATGATGAAAATTCGCAAAGAGTTTCAATCAAAAGTATGGCTCTTGCTAAGGCATCAATTCGTTTCTTATTCAAGGAAGTACTTAGGAAAACAGTTGATCTTCCAGAAGGAATACAAATACCAAAAAAAATTCCTGTTGTTTTGAGCAAAGAAGAAGTTACAAAATTAATTGATTCCGCTGAAAATAAAAAACATAAACTTATGATTGAATTCCTGTACTCTTCCGGTTTAAGAGTTAGCGAAGCTGTAAAAATAAAATCTGGTGATTTGGAATTAGACGCTGGAATCGGATGGGTGAGAAGCGGAAAAGGATCAAAAGACAGATTCTTTTTGATATCAAAAAAATTAAAACCAAAATTAGAATTACAAATGAAAAATCTAAAGCCCAGCGAACCATTATTTCTCGGGCGAACCGGAACTCTAACAGTTAGAGCAGTCCAGTCTATTATTTCAAAAGCTAGCGAAAAAGCTGGTTTAAGAAAGAACGTTTCTCCGCATACATTACGTCATAGTTTTGCGACGCATTTATTAGAAGATGGAGTAGACGTTAGAAAAATACAAGAACTTCTTGGACACGCTGACCTATCTACTACACAAAGATATACGCAAGTCAGTGCAGCAGAACTTAAAAAGATTCAAAGTCCGCTAGACAGCTTGTAAATTTTTGAAAACGAAGAAAAGTCACTACTTTTCTGGTCTTGAACATCAACGGATTTTTAATACAAATAAAAGTAGTAACTTTTATGGTTTTGAAAATCAACGGATTTTCAATATATCTTCAGTCATAGTGCTTAAATTATACTTAGGTTTCCAATTCCAGTCTTTCCTCGCCTGCGAATCATCAATTGTCTTCGGCCAGCTGTCTGCAATTTTTTGCCTGAAATCTGGTTTGTAAGTGCATTTGAACTGCGGAATATGTTTTTGTATTTCTTTCTCCAATTCTTTTGCAGAGAAACTTATAGCTGCGAGATTGTAACTCGTCCTAATGGTAATATTTTGGGATTTAGCTTCCATCAAATCTATTGTCGCTTTAATTGCATCCGGCATATACATCATTGGCAAAATTGTTTTTTCGTCTACAAAACACTCGTACGTTGGATTATCTTTAACTGCGGTTTTATACATACCAACCGTATAATCTGTTGTTCCGCCGCCGGGATCTGTTTTCCAGCTAATTATTCCAGGATACCTTAAACTTCTTACGTCTAAATTATATTTTTGGAAATAATAATCACATAATAATTCTCCCGCAACTTTTGTTACACCATACATCGTGCTTGGATTTAAAATCGTCAGCTGCGGAGTTTTTTCTCTTGGTGTATCAGGACCGAAAGCTGCAATAGAACTTGGCCAAAATACTTTGTCTAATTTTTTATCCTTAGCAATATCTAAAACATTCTTTAAGCTAGTCATATTTACAAACCAAGCTGCATCTGGATTTTTTTCGCCGACAGCAGAAAGTAAGGAAACTAAATGATAAATTTGAGTTATATTGTATTTTGTAACAACTTTTTCCAGGACTTCTTTATCTGTAACATCTAAGGTTATAAACGGTCCTGAAGTCTTCAGTTCGTCACTCGGCGTAGTTTTATTTCCTGCGGCAATAACATTATCTCTGCCGTATTTTTCGCGCAGGGCTAAAGTTAATTCAGACCCTATTTGTCCCGTAGCACCTGTAACTAAAATCTTAGTCATAATCAGGACAAATGTATAAATTATATATGCATTGTTGTAGTTAATAGCTCTAACTAAGATAATAAAAATTCAATGTGCTTGCCGTAACAAGCACAAAATAAATCTAAAAAGTTATTACTATAAAACTAGTAACTCTTTTTCTTTGCGAAACATTCTCTGCAGTAAACTGGCTTACCTTCAGTTGGCTTGAATGGTACTTCACATTCTTGACCGCATTCAGAGCAAGTTGCTTTATGCATTTCTCTTGGGCCGAAATTTCGTTTACCGAAGTTTCCGCCTTTTCTAAATTCTCCCATTTTTCTCCTTAGCTTATATAAGCTATAGATACAAACCTAATTCACTATTTATAAACCTTATTATATTAGCAGTATTATGAAAAAGGCATATGTAATTTCAATAGTAATACTTTTAATCTTAGCCTCAATGTATATCGGTTATAGGGTAATTACTATGGAAAAAACAGCTCAAAATGGCGATACGGTAGACGTACACTATACAGGCAGCTTAGAAGATGGCACAATATTTGACAGTTCTGTCGGCAAAACTCCGCTGAGATTTACGTTAGGCTCTGGCCAAGTTTTAGAGCATTTCAACGACGGTATTATTGGAATGAAAGAAGGCGAAACTAAAGAAATTATAATTCCTGCTGGAGAAGGCTACAATGCTGGTCCATTAGCAGGCAAGAAAATGATTTTTGAAGTAGAACTTGTGAAAATACACTAGCCGTACTTAATCTTTAAGCCTAATACTATTGCTGCAAAGACCGCTGTAATTGAATTAGCCGCTATTATGGGCCAAGAATTTATTAGTACGCCATAAATGAACCAAGTAATTACACCCGCTACAAATAAGGAATAAGTTACTAGCGAAATATCTTTCGTGGATTTGTCTTTCCACGTCTTAATTACTTGAGGCAAAAAGGCCACAGTAGTTAATGTAGCCGCTATAAAACCTATTAATTCTGTTGTAGTCATAGTATATGCAATTAAACATCGCTTTTTAAATTCTTATATAATTAGTATATTGTAAATAATCATATTTGCATTATCAACTATATCTGCAAATAAAAACGCTTATAAATAGAGCTAGCTGATTGTGCCTAATTTAAAGGTGAACAATGGAACCATTAGAATTTTATGACGTAAAATCCAAGAGGAAATTTAAAACAGACAAATACGAAATTCGTAAAAGAGACGTTAAAGGCAAACCACGCTATTTTGCAGTTTGCAAATCTCCTAGCGGCACACACGAATGCTGGAGAGTAGTGGGTAAAGAATTCGCCGGTAAAGCGAAGTAGTTTTCTTATTTGTTTATTATTTTATTTTTTAGTTTATCTTTTTATAAGATTATAATTACTATACTACACCGGAATTCATTTGATTATTACAGGTACTGAAAAAAGTTAATTAAGAATGCTAAAACTTATTTTAACTTGTATAGGATAACGTTATATTTTCTCACAATCTACTATACCTATGAATGGTTACATAGCAGATCTATACGTAGCAAATGCTAAAAAGATACAATCACCTGAAGGCAGCTGGGACACTCTAGAAGTCACAATTTCCAAAATAGTTAATGTTTGTCAGAAATGGAAAACATTTAGCGCTTTATTCAAGAAATTACAGTTGCACTAGAATTATGGAACTGCCAAGCTGCGAAGATATTGGCGGAGAAGAGATTACTGAAGATGGTTTTTGTCCAGCAGAGTTTTATGTTCCTGTTTTTAGAGAATTTAAATTTACATCAGCGAACACGGGAGAGTTAATAACAGATTATGCGACGCAAAAGGACTGTTTAGAGTTAAAAGGAGATAGTTTAGAATTAGGTCCAATAACTTATTGCGACTTTGGTTTTGTATCTGGCTGTGTTTGGGGAGATGATACATCTTGGAAAGTAGAGTATCTTGATTTATCTGAAGCGGATAAAGGCATTTTAAAAC
>Ga0209727_1001314_pt1 | contig 20906 bp, 20 predicted proteins | sample RifGroC1_FD_183995 | JGI IMG/M metagenome (GOLD analysis project Ga0209727, IMG submission 183995) | Groundwater microbial communities from Rifle, Colorado, USA - Groundwater C1 (SPAdes) (version 2) | ecosystem: Environmental > Aquatic > Deep subsurface > Groundwater | place: Rifle, Colorado...
AAAACGAAAGAATCGGAAAAATACTCAAGATACTGGGGGCCAAAATCATCAGTAACGCAATCAAAGCTTTTGGAACAAGTGTTATCGGGTGCTGCCTTAAAAGAAGAATGACTTTTTCTTCGCTCTCTCTTGTTTCAAAGTTAACCTTATCCGGTAAATAGCAGTAAGCAGCCAGAGGATTATGGGTGTGCCCCGGGGCTTTGTGTTTCTTAAATTTAGGTTCTGGCTCGAAACTTCTTGGGGTAGGCGTTTCAGCTTCTTTTTTTTCTTCCGGAGGATTGATAAAAATATCCGGCATTCTGCCCGATTATAACATTTCGCGCGACCTGTCTCTATTTTCTTTCGATATTAAAGAAGGCAAAGCCCTTTTGAGGAATCATCAAATAACCCGGTGCCCGAAGGTTAAAGGCCGTTTTGAATTCATCACCGCTGAAGGCGGGTAATCCGTTAATTATCACCTGAGTCGTACTCCCATTTCCTTGGGTAACAACAACGCTTGATACCGAATTTACTCCCCCAATACTTCTTAGCTCAGAATAACTATAAGGGTTACCTCCCCAACAGGAAGTGGTTGTCGGCGTAATTCTACTCTTGTCCCCCTTGTTCTCCTTTAATGCCACCGCCGCATTGACAATATCTGTAAATTCCTCGTTGGAAAGCCACGGGTTTCCCCGACCACAGCTGTCACCTGAAGAGCTATATCCTTTTCTATACCATGACTTATATGCCCACGGGGAACCCCCTAATTTTTCGTATGTTTTGTCGAAAAAGTTTGACCCTCCCCCTCCGTCTGTTGTGTCCCATCCCATCGTTGTTAGATATCCTCCCGCAGTCGAGGAGTAGTAGGTAACAACGTCCTCTAAAACCTGACCTCTAGTATCAATAACCGCTTGTTTCCATTCATTTGGTGGATTGTCTGCCTTGCTCTTTCTAAACACCTGGCAAGCTTCAGTTGTGCAAATAGTTTTGCCTTCTATTTTATACCTGTAGGCATACGTCCTCGCGGCCACCGCCTGAGCTTTTAGGGCCTCTGGATGCCAACTTGAAGGCATTTCTGCGATACCCCAAAGATAAGTTGTCTCAAAATCCAAATTCCCATATCCAGAAACACTAATCGTCCCGCTTGTGTCTTTGGCGACAGGTTCTTTGCCGTAATACGCTTTCAAAATATCTCTATAATTTTGGTTGTTTTGGGCCCTTCCCCTTGCCCCATACTGGCTCATTCCTTTTCTGTGTGTATAGCCACCAAAGGAAAAAGCAGCAAATGAGCCAGAGGGAGCCGCTTCTCTAAAACCCCTGATTGAAGCATTATAGTCATCGGCCAACTCGCTGTCTCCAACGCTTACGATAAAACTACCGCTTTTGGCCGCCAAAATCTCCTGCTGTTTCGCACTCAAGCTGGCAAGATAAGTTTCGACTTCGGCTACTTCCCCTTCAAGAAACTTTGCCTTTTCGTTTACTTGATTTTGCAGAGAGGCCAAACTTGCCTTGGCTTTCTCAAGATTTTCTTTATCCTCTCTAAGCTTTAGAAGATCCTGGGCGTATTTTTCTACCGTTTTCCTATCCTCATCAGCCACAATTTCTCTAATCTTTATTCTTCTAAAAGCCTCTGATGCATCCGATGCAGAAAGAATAGAAAGAATTGGGTCATATAACCTGGAGTCGATATACTGACTTAGGGCTTTCTCGTCTAAAATCCTTTGGGCAAAAGCCATATCTTCCTCTCTTTGGGTAATTTCGGACTCAACATTCCTTAGCTGGGTAGAAATTGAAGCAATCCTTCTCTTTAAATCATCAAGCTGTTTTTTTAAGTTTGCCAACTCCTGTTTATTTTTCTCATGGGCCGGGGAAAGGGCATCAATATCTTTTTGGATCTCTGCTATCTGGCAGTCATAATCCGTCGTAGGACAGTGGCTGGCTTTGACAGAAATGGCTAAAAACCAGACGGCAGTTATGAAAAAAAATACAAAAAGAAAAATTCTCAAAAATTTCATTTGTCTTACCATTATACCAGTGCATCCGCCCTCGGGTTTGTGCTAAACTCAAATCAAAATGAAAAAGGTCCTTTTGGTCTCTGCCCTATTTTTATTGGCGTTGGTCTTTTTTCTTCATCCGGGGAATGTAGGCGCCGGCTGTTTTCCTCCAAATCCAAACACCGGACTTTGCGATTCGGGCGCTGCCTGCCCTCCTGGCTCGGGCTTTGGGTTTTGTTGCGACAATATATCAGAGTGCGGTGGAGTAGTTAACCCTGGAAACCAACAATTTGGATGTTCATGGAGCGGATCATCTTGTGTTGTGGGTGTTTCAAATTGCGACCCAACAACTGGTTATTTACCTGACCCATCTTTTTGTGCCAAATTTTCAAGCGCGGCCTCTTGCAATGGGAAAATGGGCTCATGTATAGCACCAGGGAGCCCAAATGCTAACGACCCAACCTGCAAAAATGGTACCGGAATTAACACGGCCATTGGATGCATACCAATAACCGATCCGAATTTGTTTATTGGTTTTATTTTAAGATGGGCCATAGGAATAGGCGGAGGAATCGCATTTCTTCTCATTGTCTACTCCGCTTTTATGATAATGACTTCTCAAGGAAATCCGGAAAGATTAAAGGCGGGGCAAGAACTTTTAACTAGCGCCATTGCCGGTCTTATTATGCTTATTTTTTCGGTATTTATACTGAATATAATTGGAGTTAACATATTGGGAATATTCAAACAATGAGAAATGTGGCACAAGTAGACAATCCATTTAAGGGGATAGAAATTCCGACCGTAGAAAAGGGTATTGTTGATATAAATAGACCCAGCTTGAAACTGGGAGAGATTGTCAGCGGGCTACTTCCCTATTTGTTTGCAGGTGCGGGACTTTTGCTTCTTCTCTATCTTATTTTCGGGGGAATCCAGTTTATGACCTCAGGGGGAGATCCAAAGGCGATGGAGTCTGCCAAAGGAAAAATTACGGGGGCCTTAATCGGATTTATTATTGTTTTTGCGGCTTACTGGATAGTTCAAATTGTCGGAACAATTTTGGGAATAGAAGTAATTCAAAAAACCTTTCAATAAAAAGAACTTGTTGCGCATCTTTCGATGTTTCTGCTTTGAAAAGCAGAGCAGCGGTTAATCCGCATCGCAACCAACAGACGTCTTCATTGAGAAGGAATTTCTCGACAAATAGTTTCGCTCCTCATGTAGGGAAAGGAAACCTCGATGCAGTATTCCTTGCCGACCCACCCTTCTCCAATCCAGTTATCATAGAGAGTGTACGACTCTCCAGGACGGAGGAAGATCGGCCAGTAGTCATCCTCTTCTAAGATGACAGGTCCGCCCCGTTCCTCTCCATCAAGAAAGAACCGGAGACCGAGCGGCCACCTTTCGTCGAGAGACGAGGATGTCGTCAGCCTTGCATGTAGCTGTGGATACCATGAGCAGGGACCACTATCGCAAGACTTCGTCGCAAACCAGAGGGTCAGGTCATCAACTGCAGTGGCTGCGCTTCCTGTTTCAGGCGGGATTAATCCCCCCAAACAGCGGGGGCCAAATTTCCACTCCCGTAAACAGGGGTTTAGCCTGGTCCAAAAACCGTCTTGGAAGAGGTACTCCGAGCAGTCTATCTCGCCTGTCTGGCCCGCTTCGAGAACTAAGTAAGCTCCAGCGCAATATCCGCCGCCTGCATAATCGGCTAGCCCGTTAGGCAAAGAGATATCTAACAAGGTTACCTCTAAGTTATTGGTCACTAAGTAGTGACCATAGAGCAGACCCCTATATCCCTCAACTAGGAACTCTCTGCCATCCACCCTCTCAATAGTCATTTTCTCGTTATTGTCGGAGAGTGTCCATACTACTTGATCTCTCTGTCTCGCCTCTTGGTAAAGCTGCCTCTCCCGCTCCTCTGCGGCTTGGGTAGCTGCACTCGAGGCCAGAGCCAGAAAGAACACGCCGACTACTAACCCCGGTATTGCCCAGTACTCTACGGCCTTATCCCACTCCTTTCTGCCGGCTGCTCGAAATCCTTGGACAACAAGCCTGACCAGTAGATAGACCAGGAAGCCGACTGTCCAGAGAATGAGCATGGCTATTGCAAAAAGACAACCATCCCATCCTCCTCCGGCTGGAGTGAACTTGCCAACATAGCTCCCCCATTCATCGAACACATCGAATTCGCCGCTCATTTCAGCCTCCTTCGGCCTGAGCCGTACTTGTGGTTTCGGGTTTCCTTGGATTGTTAAAGGGCGTTGGCCCCAGAAAGAAGAAGTGGTAATCCGCAAGTTGGGTATACTTCTCCCCCCGCTCCAACTCTTGGGGAAGTATTATAGGTTTTCTGCCTAGAAAAAGCAAACTGTTGCACTTACTTTTGCCTCTTGATACACTTGAATTGTGAACCTACTTGCTCAAATCAATATTGGAGAAAAATTCTTTAACCTCGAACCTGAACAAACAGGTTTCCTTACCAAAATTACTGATATAGGCAAACTTGTTTCAATAATTGTTTCGAATGCTATGGTCATTGCCGGTATTATCCTTCTTTTTCTTATGGTCTTTGGGGGAATTTCGATGATTGCAGGAGCGGGAAATCAGAATCCCGAGCAGGTTGGAAAGGGCCGCCAGGCGGTGACATCAGCTTTAATAGGTTTTATCATTGTCTTTACGGCTTATTGGATAGTACAATTAATTGAAGTTTTAACCGGAGTAAAAATTCTAACTGAATAGTAAATGTTAAACTTTTTGGTTTTACTGGCCCAACGTTTTGACGAGGAGGTTCCTCCGTCTCTCGATAAAAATCCTTTTGGGGTAGTTAACCCTCCCCCAGGAGTCGAAAAGTATGCAGGTGGCACCTTGGAAGGCTTACCGCAGTTTATTAACAACATTATAAAATTCCTAATTGTAGGGGCCGGAATCTTTACCGTTTTTAACCTCGTTCTTGCGGGATATGGGTTTCTTTCTGCCGGAGACGATCCCAAGAAAGTAGCCGGGGCTTGGGCAAAAATTTGGCAATCGCTTATGGGATTAGCTTTCGCTGCCGGTGCCATCGTTCTGGCTGCCATATTCGGCCAGCTTATCTTTAAAGATCCAACTGCATTAATTCAGCTCAAAATTTTCGGTCCTGGACAATGAGAAATTTACTAGCTCAAACCGAAAAGAAAATTGGAGATCCTTTTACTGGAATAGGCGAAGGTCCCTTGAGTAGTGGTGAGAATGCGCTTGGAACTTTTGCCAGGTTTATTTCTAGCACCATAGGATTATTGACAATTATTGCTGTCATTTGGTTTGTCTTTGTTTTAATAACCGGTGCAATCGGAATGATTGGGGCTGGAGGAGACAAAGCAGCACTCGAGTCTTCCAGAAAAAGAATAACGTCTGGCCTAATAGGCATGGTTGTAGTAGTCGCTGGAATATTTATCGTAGACCTGGTAGGAAGGATCCTGGGAATCCCGGATATACTCAACATCCAAAAGCTTTTTGAAACGATAGTGGGAAAGTAAGATGGAGAACCTTATTTCTCAAGACGGAATAATCACTAACCCCGTAGGCCCCAAATTTGGGAGCGGCGTAGAATTTTTCCAAGAGTTTATCCCAAATTTAATCGGATTGGGCTTTGTGATAGGGGTACTAATTTTCTTTTTTGTGATGATTATCGGTGCTATTCAATGGATAAGTTCGGGGGGGGATAAGGCGGCGATTGAGGCGGCAAGAGGAAAAATTACAAATGCCATCGTTGGGATAGTTATCCTTTTCGCTTTGTTTGTCGTCCTGAAAATTATTGGAGATTTTTTCGGAATAACAGCACTGGAGAGACTAGAGCTCAATCTGGAACCCTTAATCCTTGACTAGTTCTAGCTCTTGACATTGGCCCGACAAAGATTGAATAATATCATTAACTTATGTTATCAAGCCTTTTGGCGCAAGACATTAATTTAAAGCCCGGAGGGGATTTTGTGAATCTTGAAGAACTTACCATCGGAGGAATAGTCGCGGGACTAATCAGATTAATTTTGGTGGTTGCCGCTTTGGTTTTCTTCTTCATTTTGGTCATCGGGGGAATACGCTGGATTGCCTCGGGTGGGGATAAGGCTCAGACAGAAGCAGCTAGAGGCCAAATTACGGCGGCCTTGGTTGGGCTCGTCATCGTCTTTGCCGCCTGGGCGATAGTCCAGCTAATCAATACCTTCTTCGGAATTAATATCTTCGAATTGACTATTCCGACGGCCCTAAACTAGGCTTGCCCCCCCCTCTTCATTGAGTTAAACTAGTTTTTATGGATACCGTAGACGTGGCCAAGCTTAGTGATTTAGAGGGTGTTTTCGGTAATGTTGTTGAGGTTGTTCTTGCTCTTGCCGGAATCGTTCTTTTTATCATGCTCCTTTCGGGAGGATTTAAATATATAACGGCGGGCGGAGACCCTAAGGGAATTGAAGGAGCAAAGAAAACTTTGACTTATGCCATCGGCGGCATGGTTTTTCTGGCTATGGCTTTCTTAATTTTGCGCTTTATTCAAGAATTTACCGGAGTCGATGTTACCAGGTTTAGAATTTTTCAAGAAAACTGAGACATGTCCCTGCCTAAACTGTCTGCTTTTGTCATTCTCGTATTAACCTCTCTATTTTTAGGAAAGAGCGTCGCCGCGCAAATACCTGTTCCCTCAACCCCTGTGCCTTGCGGAAAAGTCACCGACTCCGAGTTTCATTCGCTTCGCCCCTACCAAGCAAGCCCGTGTGACGAAAATATCAGTGGGGCGGCTTTTTGCGGGAACGGCATAGCAATTTCCGAGCAAGTTTCAGAAACCCAATCCGATAGCCCCAGCAAAGATCCTGATTGCACCCTCATTGATGCAAGAACCAGAAGATATAAGTGCACATACGATACCCATATAAGAAGAACAATTGCCATTGACCTTTCCGATGCCGAACTTCCCATCCTTGGCAATACCGAAAAAGTAATTAACAGCCGGCAACAGTCCGAAGACTTAGATTCTGCGGAAAAAACAAACGAATACGTCAGCTGGTATCTGAATGGAGTGACCGGAAGAGCAGAGTACGGCGCAGACGACGACTTAAATGACATTATTAATTTCTCGGGGCCACTTAAAAAACTTTTACCCCAATCAATCCAATATAAATATCAAATTGAAACAATAGAAAAGGCTCTGGCAAAAGACGTAAACAAGGACGGAGAGACCCAGGACAGAGAACGCCATAATCAGATAGTTGTTTGTACAAACCCATTAGGCAAACCTACTGCCTGTTACGGCTCTTTTTTAGGAGAACTGGTAAATAAAGAATATAGATTAGAGGACTGGGATGGAACACTTATTGCTACCCAAATAAGAAATGCGCTAATAAGTTTTTGGACATCGTTTCTTCCAGATTACCCTCAAGAAATCATTAATGATGCCCTCGGCGATGTCTGGGAATACAAAACCCCTCCTTTACCTTGGCAAGACAGATTTAAAGATAATCCAAAAAAATACTTAAAAGCCTACAACGAATGGAGAGGAAAAACCTGCGTCCTTATCCCTTTTGTAAACCTCTTAATTTGCCATGACCTTCCTCTCCTCTCGCCTGACAATAAATGGGCCGACCTTTTCCCTTATGTCCCATTATCTTCCACAGAAGACCGAGAGGGGTCGGTTGCAATTTCAGAATTTGGCATAAAGGCAACAAGCCCCGATGCAGAAGTTAAAAATCAAAAATTCACCAACCAAAGCCCAGCCGAGCTTTTCTTTGCCCATACCGAGGAAGTTTCTGACCTGGCTTCACTCCTTCAGTCAACCTACGCCCCCGAAGGCGGCTCGGCCGGAAGTGCTCCCTCGGTTGGTATCGCCCCAAATGACTGTAGTTTGGTCAATATCCGGTCAAACCCGGGAGACCAGCTTTTTCCGGGAGAAATAAGCGGAGACCTTTCCTACGACCTAGAATTTTCCTGCGAATACGAAATCCCGGATATCGGCTGGAGTCTAAGAGAGTGTCGAAAGGACGTCCTTGTTTCCTTGGGGACAATCACCGAAACGCCCTTGGCTGACGAGATTTGGTCAAAGCTGGTTGCCGGGCCCCAAGGGGTCTTTAAAAGAATCTATCCGAAAGTGGGAGAGGGAGGATCCCTTGAGTGTCTTGCCGATATTCCGGCCGCAACCAAGGTTGATTACCAAGGAGAAGGCCTCGGCTCGGTTACCAACCCCGCAGAAAGGTCGGGGCAGTCTCCAGAGCTTTATTTTCCCCATCTTGGAGGTGTCTATGAATACTTCTTAAAAGGAATCCAGACAGCTCTCAGACCAAAGGGCTATGGAGAACAGGTAATTACCGGCCAAAACTGTGAGAACCTGACCTGCTCGTCGGGAAAAATCGGAACCCTGCCGGACCTTCCTTCTGCCGGAGGGTCGTGTCGACTCTCGGGTTCGGGCCAGCTGGCGTCGGCCAATCTATCCAAACTTCCGACTTTGGTGGCAATCGTTGAGGCGGCCGCCGATGCCTTTAAAGTTCCACCCAGCCTTATCTTGGGAGTCATGTTCGGGGAAGGGGCTTTTGATCGATATGAGTGGACGGATGAAAACGTCAGAAACTGGAGTCTGGGTTGTACCACCATGCCCAGTTGCAATCCGGGTAGCTTTCCTTCCCAGGGAGTGGTCCCTTATTTAGACGAAGATCATTGGAACGCCGTAAAAGATGCGGTTAAAGTTGTCGATCCGGGAAGGGAACCAAACCCCTGCAACCTTCTGGATGCGGTCTTTGCCGTGGCCAAAGACCTTAAGGGCAACAGTGGCATCTCAAGTTTTGCGGGGAAAACCTGTTTCGGTATTCCGCTTAAAACCGGAGCCGCAAACCCCAATTCCTGTTCCTGGGGCCCAAGTGACGTTGAAACGGCCATTAAGGTCTGGGAAACGGGAGGACAATATATTTGTTTAACCGAAGTGGGAAGTTGTTTTACGGGAGGGGGGCTGAATGCTGCTTGCTCAAAGGGGGGTGACAATTGCGAAACTGTCAATAATTATAATCCTTTAAACCCGAGCCACAATGCTTGCGTCTGGAATGTCTACCAAAATTTCAAATAATGAAGGTTGAGGGCTTCATTAAGTAAGTTATAATGAATTAATGCCAAGAGTTTCTGCCATCAAAAAGATTGTTCTCTCTTTCTTTGTCTTTCTTTTATTAACCTTTTCCTTCGTACCATATGTCCGTGCACAGGGGACTTGGTATAACCAAAATTTTCAAGAATGGTGGACCAAAGTCTATGACGAAGACTCTTCGTCTTCTAGTGAAATTTTTGGCGAGCGATATACGGCCGCACAGGTTGAGTGGATAATTTACGGCCTCTTTGCTTTCGTCTTAAACAAAACCACGGGGGATCCTCAAACTACCGCCTGTCTTATGAACAGTGACATTGGCGACTGCGTTGAGAGACTACAAAATCTTTTTACCAAGCCTAAGGGTGCTACCGCAAATAATTTTAACCAATCCTTTTTCTCTTTTATGTCTGAGGATCGTCCGCTTTCCGGAATAACATATTTTAAACAAATAGGGAGAAACCTTAGAATTATTCCAGAAGCCAAGGCTCAGGTTGGATTCGGTTTTGGGGCCCTGGATCCAGTCCTACCGCTTTGGCGGGCTTCGAGAAATATTGCTTACGCTCTTTTTGTACTGGTTATACTTGGACTGGCATTTATGATAATGTTTCGGGTAAAAATTTCACCTCAGGTAGTTATTGGTGTACAGTCGGCCCTCCCCAAGGTAGCCCTCGCTTTAGTTTTAGTAACCTTCTCATATGCGATAGCGGGATTTTTGGTGGACCTTATGTACGTGGTAATCGGTATCGTTAGTTTACTTATATCCCAAAGTCTTTCGACTTTGGGTTGGGCCTCATCTCCGTCATCAACGGCTCTTTTTGGATTACTAACCCAAGGGCCATTTGGTTTTGGGATAATAGGTTTCATGGCAGTCTACATTGTTTTCTTTTTAGCGGCCGCCGTTATCGGTCTGATGGGTATAAATGGATTGGGGGGTTTTCTTAGTGGAGGATTTGCGATGGGGGGTTTTTTGGCTGTTCTCCTAACCATAATCGTCGCAGTCCTTTTGATATTTATAGCTATCAGGGTAATTTGGATGCTTTTGCGTGCTTTCGTAAGTGTACTCCTACTCGTCCTTGTCGCCCCTTTTCAGATTACCTTAGGAGTAATTTCCTCAGATATCGGATTTGGTGCGTGGTTGAAAAGTTTCATGGGAAACCTCGTGGTGTTCCCCGTTACCGGGCTTTTTCTTTCCTTATCTTTTATTTTTCTCTTTATGGTAATACAAGAAACTTTCTCGAATTTTCTTCCAAGTAATGCCGCGGAGTTTTTTGGAGATTTCGGCCTTGGAGTCCCGATAACCTCACCGTTTATTTCTGCAGCGCGTCATCAGGGATGGCCTCCTCTTCTGGTCTTTGGGGTTAAAAATTCTGTAACAATTATCTATCTCGGCGTAAGTCTAGTTATTCTCTTTATTCTGCCCAAAGTGGCTGATATAATCAAAGCCATGATTGAAAGAAAACCATTTAGCTATGGAACGGCTATCGGGGAGGCTTTCGGGCCGGCAAAAGCAGGCTTGACGGGATATGGTCTCTACTCTGCCGCACAGATTGCTGAAGGGAAAACACCAAAACCGTTTGGAAAATATGCCGAAGTTAGTAATTGGCGCCCTGAAACGAAAGAGGCTGTTTCCAGTATTCTTCGGGCTATATTCGGGAAAAGATAAGACACAATTATCGCAATTGTTGCTCCCTTAAGAATCTTTTTGTCTTGTTTTCCGCTACTTCGCCGATTGACATAAAACCTAAATTAACCGCCAAGCCTGGCTCGTCTGGTCTTCCCTCAACTCTTTCCAACATCGGGACTTCGAATTCAGAATAACCAGCCCCAGTCGCCCTTATCACCTTTACCTTCTGGGCCATAAATTCTGGAAATTGAGGAAGATTCCTCACACCCTTATACCAAGCCTTTTTCCCTTTGGTAATTGCTTTTTTGGCTTCCTCTTCTAAGGCGTCAACTAGTTTCTTCGGTTTCTCAGTTTGACGATGTCCTCGATAACGCTCTCTCCAGTTTCCCCAGGCGATTGCTGGCCCGTGCCAAATTATGCTTAGAAACTTTTCTTTGCTTGTATAGGTTTCTAGAATATTTAGCGCGCGGATATTTTCTTTTTCGTCCAAGGCAAAAAGCCATGGAGCCTTAAGTACATTATCTCTTCCTGCAAGCCAGTTCATCAAGCAATAATATGCCCAAATACCTCCCTTGATTGCGCTTTTTGATTCGATCATCATCTCTAAAACTTCCTTTAATGCTTTTTCGTCGTCCTTTAGTTCCGTTTTTAGCTCTTCCATTGTTTTTGATATATCCTCGGGTACGTCTACGGCGTCCCAATCAATTTCTCCCAGGTCTTTTGCTTCCTCTCTCAACTCATCTGTATCACCCCCTGCATAACCTCTCCATTGTTCAAGCAACGACCTTGTTTCTTTTCTTCCTTTAGACACCTCCACCTCGCTTCTTCCTAGACTAAGCATGCTTTGCGTAAAACGTTGGAAATCAGAAACGGTCAGGAGTGGTCCAGCAGGCCTGTCTCTTAAAATATCTTTTAATCTAAAAAAATGCGGGTAGAATATTTTCGACAGATCTGAAGCGGTCGGATCACCGGCTAACTTAAAGTACTCAAGCCACCATTCTGCCTGGTCTCTCCACTCTTCATAACCACGTTCGCCATTGATTCTGTGGGCAGCTATTATCTCTTCTGCTGTTGGGATTTTCTCTGACAAAACCTCTAGGTTTAACTCGTCCCTCATGCCTGTAAGTTCGAATATTCTGTCTGCATCCCTTATCGCATTTCCGTCTCCCAACAAGAGCTTTATTCTTGCGAGCATAATCTCTATCTCCCCCCTCTCCCCTCTTGCCCAGACGTTTCCGAATTCAGTAAGAAAACCCCTTACGCCATTTTCAATTAACCCATTTTCGTCTGCAAAACCTTTTTCTCTCTCAATAGCGTTAAACCCTCGTGTCCACCTTTCGTCTTTATCTTTCCACCACTGCCTTTCCTCTGGACTAGCATTGGCCGGATCCCTTTCTTCAGAACTCAGCCAGCCTCGGAGGGCCCATTTTCCATCTTCTCTTATGGCCCCCTTCCCCACCAAAAACCTGACAACCTTCTCCTCTTCGGTTCTGGCCTCGGGGTCTTCGTATTTTAGTTGCCTCATTATTTCCAAGGCGCGAGGCTTGGCTGCATCAACTATCTTTTCGAATGTGGGCTTGTTCATAAAACCTTCCATCTTTTCTCTTGTTTCTGCGTGTCCAAGTAAATCCATCATTCTCATTGCTTTATCAATTCGCCCTCCATACTCGTTATTTTGTAAGTTCTCTGGGGTAATCTTCGCTATGTCCGGAGAGTTAAATATTTGCCCCCACTGCTCGTTACTGATATGGTTTGCCTTTAAATATAAAATCGTTACCAAGCCGCTAATATCGGCACGGTTGCTTTCAAGAATCTGAAAAAGATCGTGCATCCTTGCCGTAGTAACCAACCTTTCAAAGGCTGCTTTTGAGGCGTTATGAAGTTCCCTCCTTCTATTGTCAGTTCCATAATAGAACTTCTCGATGGTTATTGTTGGTTTGGATACTTCTTCCCACTTTTCAATTCTGTCTGGATGTTCTGTTTCAACTTCAACCTGAATCGGCTCAAGCGATTCAACTTTTCCTTCCGAATTGAATCTAGGTATATAATGGGTCTGCTTGGTTCTCTCTGTCCGCCTTTCGTGTCGTGTCTCTTTCTCTTCTTTTATCCGAATTTCTCTCTTCTCCGTATCTACCCTAATGGCATAACCGAACTTCTTAGGCCTGCCGTCTGGATTAAGGTATCCATCTGCACCAATTTCGCCATCAATATAACCTTCGTCATGCAAATCTTTAGTTGAATGACTAAAAATAAACTCGCCCGCGTCTGCCGCATCCATATAATATTGAAGCCTGTAAGGACTGTTGGCCTCCCTTAGATCTAGACTTGTATATTTTTCTAGAATCCTGAGAACTGCTTTATTGATGTCTTTTGCGCTCTCCGGAAACAAGAGGAGTTGAAGTTCTGGGTCGCGGCGCGAATACTGCTCCTCTCTCCCTAAATATTCAGAACGAGCGCGGAATTCTTGTTCTTGTAATCTTTGTTTCTCTGCGTCTTCATCAGACAATAGCATTTTTGGACCCTCGAAACGCGTTAGCTCTTCCTCGCTCGGCCCAGGAGAAAAGTCGTGTTTCCATTCCGGATTTTGAGGCTGCGACCGTTCGCCCTGTTCTTTTAGTTCTGCCATGGCTATATTTTAACACCCCATTAATTAAACTTACAAACCCCAGAAAATTTGACTTATTGTATTATGGGGCATAGAATTGCGCCTAAGTCGACGCGTATGTCTCATTTTAAAGAAAGATTGTCTCAATTAAGAACTTCTCTTCAAGAGAGGGTAGTCCAAGAGAAACTAACCGTAGATCTTGCTAGACAGCAGCAAGAGGGGGCAGAAAAAACTAGAAAGATTCAAGAACAAGAACGGATGAGAAATCTTAGGGTAGCTGCTCAAAATAGTCTTGGGCTGATTTTGGAAGACGTAAACATGGCCTTCCTTGGAGGAAGGGGTCAAATAGAGCTCGAAACTCCGTCCCCAGACAACGCTTCGATTAAGCTCAAATGGGACTATAAACTAAAAGGTAATCGCCGTGACGAATACTATAAAGAAGAGTGGAACGAAATCTCGTTTAGTATAGATTTTGATGGTAAAATTAATGGTTCGGGTCTAAAAGAATCTACCAATTTGGGGGAAGAGGACTGGAAAGATAAGGTAGAGTCTGGTATCTTGAAAATTTTAGAATCTGGAGGGTGGTATAGACAAGTCTATACTCCTGGTAGTCCGGGACATGCCAGCCAAGACGGCTGGTCTGGATCGGGTTAGTGACCTTAAAAGACGGGGCTTCTTCATATACGTACACTGCTCCCTAAGGAAAATTTGATTTTGGAAATTATGGGGTGTAGAATTCTCCCCAAATGAGCGCGGAGAATCCAAACGAACAGTTGTCACAAGGTCCCGAACAACAAGAGTGGCAAGGACAAGGGTGGGAATATTTGATAATTAGCTTGATGGGGGAGAAGTCTATCTATGTAGAGTCACGTGTCAATCAGCGCTGGTTTGGGGGTAGCGTGGAAAATGACGACATTATCAAAGAATACAATGAAAAATTCAGGAGGCTGAAAGATTCTCCTAAAGGAAGATCTCTGCGGGATTGCTTCAACCTTCTAGGAAATGACGGTTGGGAGTTAGTTGTTGGAGTAGCCGCGTCGGATATAGAAAATGTAGTTGGGCGTACCGCCCTAATTTTCAAACGACCTCGCTTGTGAAAAAGGCTTCTACTTGAAATCAATCCTTCACGAAGTAACCTAGAGTTAGGCGCCTGCCATGGACCAGCAACATCCGATACCGCAACAAATATCTTCTTACCAATTCCGTTTGGTGGGAGACATGACTTTAAAACAGTTCTTTCAGTTGGCGGGGGGTGCTTTGGTTTCTTTACTTTTTTATGCTTCCCCCCTTCATCCTCTGATTAAGTGGCCGTTTATCATTTTCTTTGCCCTTCTTGGGGTAGCCCTGGCGTTCCTTCCTTTTGAGGAGCGTCCTCTTGAGAGGTGGATTGTTGCTTTTTTCAGGTCCATCTATTCCCCCACAATTTTTTTCTGGCAACAGGGAAGTGCCAAACCGGTCTTTTTTCAAGAGGAAGCGACTGCCCCCACCGAAAAAATAATTGCTCCGGGAGGGGAGGCCGCCCTTAAGGCGTACCTTTCTGCCCCTCCTTCAAGGTCGCCCGTCCTTGCTGTTCTTGAAAACGCGGAACAAGCTTTTCTTTCGAAAATTGCCCAGCTTTTTGGCGGCGGTGGGTATGTTCCTTCCCCTCTTGCCCAAGGCCCTTCCATCCAGGGTCAGCCCCAGCCCCAAAAAAGACCGGCGGTTGCTATTCCCCAGACTACCCCGACTCCTCTTGCCGATACCGGCATCAGACCCAAATTTGTCGTTGAAGAAAAACCAACCGAAGGGGGCGGCCCGGTGCCCCAGTTCCAAACAACCGGAGTGGGCCAAGCCTGGGGGTCAAAGGGTGCCATTACCGACCATGCGGCCCAGTTTTCTGCCGAGGCGGCCCCGCCCCTGCCGCCAACGACCCCTAATACCATCGTCGGCCAAATCCTTGATGAAGAAGGAAAAATTGTCGACGCCGCCATTATAGAAATTAGGGACGTGGCCGGTCGTCCCGTTCGGGCCTTCAAAACCAACAAACTCGGCCACTTCATGATTGTCACCCCTTTGGCCAACGGAAAATACGAAGTAATTATTGAAAAGGAAGGTTATTCTTTTGACCCGATTACTTTTACTACCGAAGGGGAAATCATTCCGTCGATAATCATCAGGGCCAAGTCGCGACCGCAGGCCGTGACCGCCGAGACCGTACCCGCCGTTCAGCCGGCCAACTTATGAAAATACCCTACCTATCAACTCCGGACGCCCCCTTAATGGCTCCCAGCCAACAGCACCTGCCCGTGGCCGACATCACCGACGACATTATTCTCTATAAAGACGGCGGGGCGGCTCTGGTCATGGAATCGACTTCTTTAAACTTCGGCCTTCTCTCGGAAAAAGAGCAGGAGGCGGTCATTGCCGCTTACGCGGCTCTTCTTAATTCTCTTTCTTTCTCGGTCCAAATTGTCATTCGGACCCAAAGAAAGGATATTTCAAACTATTTACTCTATCTTGACGCCGCGGCCAAAAAGATTGCCAATCCCAAGCTGGCAAACCTGATGGCCGGTTATCGTCGTTTTATTCTCGACTCCATCAAAAAGAAAAACGTTTTGGGTAAAAGATTCTACATCGTCCTTCCTTTTAGCCCCCTGGAGCTGGGCGTGACCAAGTCTTTTCTCTCAACCGCCAGGCGCCGTGGGCCGTTGCCTTTTCCCAAATCCTACGTCATCAAAAAAGCCAAAGTTCTTCTTTATCCGAGGCGCGACCACCTGATGAGGCAGGCCGGAAGACTTGGTATTCGCTTAAGACAATTAACCCTCAATGAGCTCGTTGCCCTTTTTTATAACGTCTATAACCCGGAACCCCCGGCCGTTAAGAAGGAGGATGTCTAAATGGAACAACCAACCGCCAGCCCCCAGCCGCAAAGGGCCAAGCCTGCCGTTCCTTCGCCGGCCCTGGCTCTCTACCAAAAACAATTGGGCATCCTCGACATCGTTGCCCCCGAAAAAATAGAGATTGATTTTGACTACATAAAAATAGATAACGTCTATTTTCGAACCCTCTTTGTGGCGGGCTACCCCCGATTTGTTTCTCCCGGCTGGCTTGAGCCGGTCATTAATTTCGACAGCTCCCTCGACATTTCTTTCTATATTTATCCGGTTGAAGGAAAAAGCGTACTCGACAGCCTTAGACGAAAAATTGCAGAAATGGAGGCCGAAATTGCCACCGACCTGGAAAGGGGCAAAATTGTCGACCCCTCAACCCAGGCCAAGCTCGAAGACGCCCGCTCTCTCCAGGAACAGCTGGTCAAGGGTTCCGAAAGGTTTTTTGAGTTTTCTTTCTATATCACCATCCCCGCCAACTCGCTCGAGGAACTCAACCAGTTGAGCCGCCAGGTCGTCTCCACCCTTGGTTCTCTTTTAATCGTCGGTAAACACGCCACGTTGGACCAGGAGGCCGGCTTTTTATCCTCCGCCCCCTTCGGCATGGACCGGCTGGCCATCACCAGGAACATGGACACGACCTCCCTGGCCACCACCTTTCCCCTAACGAGCGCCGAGCTGTCTTCCGACCGCGGCGTCCTCTATGGCACCAATTCGGAAAACGAGTCTTTCATCATTTTCGACCGCTTCTCTTTGGAGAACGGGAACTTTGTCGTTTTCGGAACTTCTGGCGGCGGAAAAAGTTTTTTTGTGAAACTGGAGGCCCTAAGGTCTCTCATGCTTGGCACAGAAATCATCATTATCGACCCGGAAAGTGAGTATCAAGCCCTGGCCGCCGCCGTCGGCGGCGAGTTTATTTCTTTTTCTTTTAACTCTCCTTCTAAAATTAATCCTTTCGACCTCTCCCAGGTTTATGAAGAAGGAGAAAACCAGCTGGGGCTCAAGATTCTTTCCCTCCATTCCCTTTTTAAGGTCATCATGGGGGTTATCACCCCGTCCCAAGAGGCGCTCCTTGACCGGGCCATTGTCGCCACCTACCGGGCCAAGGGAATTACCCAAGACCCGGCCACCCAAAAGAAAGAGCCGCCCTTAATGGAAGACCTTTATAAAATCCTGATCGGCATGGAGACGGCCGAAGCGATGGACCTGGCCGCCCGAATCGAAAAGTTTGTCAAGGGGTCCTTTGTGGGCATTTTTGATAAGCAAACCAACATTGATATCAAAAATCCCTTTACCGTCTTTTCGGTCAAGGACCTTCAGGATACCTTAAGACCCATCGCCATGTTTATCATTCTTGATTTTATCTGGACGCGGGTCAAAAAAGACTTAAAGAAAAGACTTCTCATTGTTGACGAAGCCTGGCACATGATGCGCTACCCCGACTCGGCCCAATTCCTCTGGAGCGTGGTTAAGAGGGCCAGGAAGTACTATCTGGGGCTAACCACCATCACCCAGGACGTCGAGGACTTCCTGGCCCAGGACATAGGTAAGGCCATCGTCACCAACTCGGCCCTCCAGCTTCTCTTAAAGCAGTCCCCGGCCGCCATCGACAAAATCTCGGAGGTTTTTTACCTCTCCCAAGGAGAGAGACAGCTCCTTCTGGCCGCCAACATCGGCGAGGGAATCTTTTTTGCCGGACCCCACCACGCCCCGATTAGAGTCGTCGCCTCCGAGGAAGAACACACCCTAATTACAACCAAACCGCAGGAATGGCCAACGAAACAACCATAGACAAAGAAACGGCGAGAAGGCTCCTTCTCATTCTTTCCCTCGAGGGGGATGTCAAAAGGGGAGAAATCGAGTGGGCCTTAGCCATCATCCACCAGATTCCGGGCTACGGGGGAATGACGCTGGCCAAGGCGGTCCAAGATCGACCTTTGAAAGAAATTTTAGTCGCCATCGCCGCCGAACAAATTTCACCAACGACCCCCAAAGACCTGAAAGCCTTAATTGAAGGGGCCGAGGAAAGAAAAGCGGCTCTCAAAACAGCCGAAGAGGTTGGGGAAAAAAGAGCCGAGGAGTTTATTGAGGCCGCCGAAAAAGCGGCAAAGACAAAAGCCGAAATTAAGGTTCCCGAAACGGCCCCTCCTTCCCCGCCGTCGGAAGAGCCGGTTTCTTTTGGCATAAAAATAACGCCGGCGGCACTCAAGGCCTTTGGCGAGTCGGCCGGAAAATCGGCAGGGACACCCCTTAAATTGGTCAGTTTTTTCTCCCCGCCCAAGGTCTTGGCTCAAGCACCCCAAACAACGGCCGCCCTTGGCTCGGCCATGAGCCTTTCTCAAATTTCGGCCAGGGCCCAGGGTTTACCCGAAAGAGAAAGAAAGCGCCTTTTGGCTCTGATTGAAAACCTTCGGCAAGCAGAATTTTCCTTCTACGCCCAGGTCAAACTGCAAAGAACGCCCGTCTCCGTTCAAGAAGTGACAATTCTCATGGGGTCGGAATTTGGCCGGCCGCAGGGAGAAGTCGTTACTTTAATCCGGGGCGGCGCCCCTTCGGGACGGGGCCCGTCTTTCACTGGTCGAATCGGACAACAAATTTTTGGCGGGTTAGCCCAAAGGGCCGTCACCAAGGCCGCGACCAAGGTCGTAACTTCGGCTCTGACCAAGGCTGGTGTTTCTGTCACCACGGCGGCCGCAGGAACAGCGGTTGCCCCCGGCGTAGGCACGGTCGTCGGTTTGGTGGCCGGCTGGCTGGTGGATAAAGCCAAAGACCTTCTTTCCTGGATGACAAGAAATGCTCCCAAGGTGGCGATAGGAATCGGCGCTTTTCTCTTTGGAACAGGCTTTGTCTTGCAAAGCAGTCTCTTAATGGGCGGCGGGGCGCTGGTGGGCGCTGGAGGCCTTGTGGGTCAAGCCGGCGGTGTTGGACCGGCCCTCTCCCAGGCCGGAGGCTTTGCCTCGTCGGTCATTACCGGAATAACCTCTCTTGCCGTTGCTTCGATTGCTACCCCTTTAATCGTGGCTTTAATTTCAATTCCGGTTCTGGTGGCCATCATTCTTTTTATCATTAACTCGGGCGCCTATATCGTTCCTCCGTCGGCCTCTCAATTTGCAGAGTCGCCCTATATCGACATTGAAAAAACACCAGAGCCCCCTGGTCCTTTTAACAACCCTCCCCCGTCAGTTTCCGTCAACTACACGATCAGCATCAAGGCCAAAAAAGGCACACTAACTAATGTCCATTTCCAATACGAATGCCGGGTGGTAGGCTCTAGTCAAACTCCGTGTCCGGAAGTTCAAATACCAGAACCCCCACAACAAATTTCTCCCACCGAAGTTTTCTCTTTCTCTTACGGGGCAATCTACGATTCGTCTTTCAAAGACGTTATTGTCGTTGACACTTTTACAATAATTGCCGATGCCCCTGATCAAAAAGCAGCCACTGCGGCCACCAGCGCCTCCGTTGTTATAGGCAATCCCCCAATCGATTGCCCGCTTCCCGCCTATGACACCAGGGGCAAAAAATGGGCTTCTTACACCCCAGGAGACGAAAGCCGGGGACATGCAAGCAACGCCTACTGGGTAGGTAAAGAACCTTGTTACGTCGGTTTTCCCCAAAGTATAAGTTGTGAAGCCTCTACTGACCCTAGGGCCTCAAATAATAGATGCACAATCATGAATAAACAACCAAGGTGCGCCCAATACGGCTTCGCGTATGACGTGTGGCCCGTAGGGGGTGTACAGGTTTTTGCTCCTCGAGTAGGAAAAGAGTCGCTTGTCTGGAACTGCTCATACGGTTTTTCTAACGGAACCGCCGGTCATACTTATTGGTGCGACTCTGGCCCCTACCACCTTGTTCTGACACACTTAAAAGAAGGCGCTCGAACGGGGAGCGTTCCCTCGGGCCAGGTGATTGGAGAACTCCACCCCCAACAGGGAAATGCACACGTACACATAGAGTTTAGTTTAAACGGTGTTTACCAAAGACCTGAAGACTTTTTCTGTTTCTGATAATATTTAAGATGGTGAAAGCTTTTATCAAAAAATATCGATTGGCTATTGTTATTCTTGTAGGGGGGGCTGGCATTATCCTTTTTTTGCTAACTAGGGCTGGGCCGCAACCCCCTACCCCTTCACCCTCCCCCTCCCCGCGACCTTTTGTTCTAGAACACGCATTTCCACCTTCAGGCAAACTAACACTAGGAGACTTGGGTTTTGCCCTTTCTTTTTCCTTCTCTTCCCCAATTGACCTATCTAGCGTTGTTGTTTCCTTAAAGCCATATGTAGGCTTTGATCTTTTTACAGATGCTTCTGGCAAAACTCTATATATAAAACCCTTGCCAAAATGGGACTACAACATAGAGTATCAAATCGTGATTGAGCTTAAGTCTAAAGAAGGAGAGACCTTGGATCCTCCGGTTGAACAAACGTTCGTGTTTACCCCAATGAAAACCTCTCCCTTGAGAGAAGAATGAATTTAGCCCTGAACCCGAACCGGCATAATGAGGTGTAAGAAGGCGGGGTCTAATGGGTCTTTAAAAATGCCCGGAGAGGAAGGACCGGAAAGCTCCAGGTTAACCTCTTCCCCTTTTACCGCGTGCAAAAACTCTTCCAGGAAGCGGTAGTTAAAGGCAATTTCCAGTTTTGCTTCCCCCTCGACCTTGGCGTCGACCCTTGTCTTTTGGCTCCCGGAGGTGGAGCTTTCCGCCGAAACGTCGATAAAGTCTTTACCTAAATTAATTCTGACG
>Ga0209727_1001315_pt1 | contig 20894 bp, 16 predicted proteins | sample RifGroC1_FD_183995 | JGI IMG/M metagenome (GOLD analysis project Ga0209727, IMG submission 183995) | Groundwater microbial communities from Rifle, Colorado, USA - Groundwater C1 (SPAdes) (version 2) | ecosystem: Environmental > Aquatic > Deep subsurface > Groundwater | place: Rifle, Colorado...
TGTGGGTATTCCATTTCGATCTCCTCACTGTACGACTCTTCCGTCAGTGACTCGGGGTTGCCAAGGGCTCCAGGAATCAATCTAATGATGCTGTCCACCACTACCATCACCGGTAACTCACCACCCGACAGAACATATCCTCCGATTGAATACACCTTATCTGCTAAATGATCGTGAACCCTGTGATCCATTCCCTCGAAGTGGGGGGCGATGAAGATCAGATGCTCTTCGCTTTTTAAAGTCTCGGCCTCCTTCTGGGAATACATTTCTCCCTTTGTATCCATCAATATTACTTTTGAACCCGGCTTTCTCAGATCCTCGAGAGCTCTGTCAACAACATCCACTCTCATCACCATTCCGGCTCCTCCTCCGAATGGTCTGTCATCCACGCTCTTATAGTTGTCGCTGCTCCAGTCTCTCAGGTTATGAATTTTTATCTCCACCAAGCCTGTACCAGTGGCCCGGCCGATAATCGAGGTTGAGAATACTTTCTCAAACATCTCGGGAAAAATAGTCAGAATATCAATCTTCATTAAGGTCAATTATACCGTCCTGCCTCACTCGTAGGATATAATCTACCCCATGCCAAGACTAGTCAAAAAAACAGCCACTGCCCCGGTAATAGTAGGAGATAAACATATTTGCATGTGCGGTTTGTCTGAAAACCAGCCCTTCTGCGATAAATCCCATCACAAGACCAAAGACGAAGATAAAGAAAAACTCTACTGGTACGAGGGAGAGAATCGGGAAGAGGTCACGACCGAGGCCGATGAATGCGAGGGTTGTACTGGTAATTGCTGTCACGAAGATTAATAATGAGGCTATGAAGAAACTCCCCTTAGCTGTCGTCATCATCCCCACGTACAACGAAGCCGATTCCATTGGCAAGATGATCGAACACCTGATGAAGATCACCTTTCCTAAGGTAAAAGACTGGGAATGTAAGGTCCTTATCGTCGATGACACCTCACCAGACGGTACCTACAAAATAGTCCAGAAGCTTCAGAAAAAATACGATAATCTCTTCCTTTCGCTTGCCGCCAAGAAATCCGGTATTGGTGCAGCCTATGTCCGTGGCTTTAAATATGCCATGGAGGAACTCAACGCCGATGTCGTTATCGAATTTGACGGAGATTTTCAACATCCTCCAAAAGACATTCCCGTCATGCTCAAGGAAATTCATCACGGAGCCGACTATGTCTTGGGCTCTCGCAAAATAAAAGGTGGCAGTAATCCCAAAGGTTGGGGATTCAAAAGACTCTTCCTTAGCGAAATGGGAGGTCTCACAGCCCGCTTTATCCTGTTCTTCCCCTTCAAGAACTTCTTCAAGATCACCGATCCAACTACCGGTATGAAAGCCACCAGAGTGAAAGGGTTTGCCGATACCATCGATATGGATCACCTCTACTCACACAGTTTCGGATACAAGTTCGAATTTTTATACAAGACCGTTAAATTGGGTGCCTCGGTCAAAGAAATTCCCCTCCGGTTCGGACTTCGTACCAAAGGAGAATCCAAGATAGAACCTCAAACGGCCAAAGAAGTTCTTAAGGTGGTCTTTTTGCTACGCTTCTTCGATGAAACCACCCAAAAATTTATGAAATTCGGCATTATCGGTGGTTTTGGTTTTGTCATCAACCTTCTCGGTCTTAAGATCTTCAGCAACTATATGAAACCGCTCTCCTTGGAAGTCGGTGTCAGAAATGGCATTGCCAATGCTCTGGCCTCGGAAATTTCCATCATTTCCAACTTCATTTTCAACAATCTCTGGACTTTCTCGGGACAGAAACTTAGCTTAGGCAAACATATGCTGAAGAAGTTCGCCGCCTTCAATCTTTCATCGATCTTCGGTGGGATTCTAGTACCTACTCTGATCATCGCCCTGGGTACACAGATATTTGGCGACAACACTAAGACGCTCTTCCTGGTACTGGCGGTCTTCGGCTTCACGGTACCTTTCAACTGGTTTGTCTACAACACCCTCATCTGGAAGAAAAAGGCCTAAAAAGGCCGGACTTGCTCCTCATACAGTTATAGGATAAAATAGGGTCATCTCGTTGCACCTTAAAGCTTATTAACTCCTCAAGGAGGGATTAATGACTAAACCTCTAGCTTCAGATGGTTCGGTCCTACTGGAAATTACCAGGAGATGCTACTCTGATTGCCCTTGGTGCTATCTTGGCTCTCGGAAAGGCTCCAAACAGCCAAACGTTCCGTACGAAACCCTAGAAAAACGCCTCGAATGGGCATACCAGTTCGTTGATTGTTCGGTCATCTGTCTATTAGGGGGTGAACCTCTACTCCATCCTAACCTGATCAAACTCATCTGGAAAATAATCGGTTTGGGGAAAACCCCCAGCATTATTACCTCAGGTAGAACATCCAGCATCTCTTATGAACAGGAGAACTACAAGAAAGTTCTCGAATTATACGAGAGAGGTCTTCTCGATATAGAGATCAGCTATCACCCCGGGCAAAATGATAAACAATATGCTCAAATGGTGGCAGACCTCAGATCACGATACCAAAGCCGCCGTCAGGCACTTCTTGAAATGGAAAGGTATGAGAAAAGTGATTACGACCTTACCTCCACTGTAGTCATAGATGAAACCTATGTGAACGACTGGGTGAAATTTTTCTCCCTTGTCGAAACACTCATGATTATCAGCTATGATGAAGGACCTGTTCCTGGGGTAGTTCCGGACCTCGCTTATGCTCATGCCGCCTTTAGAAAACACTTCGCACCCTATGATGAGTCTCGATTCAACGCCACTATTATGAACCCAAAAATCGGGATCACTAATTTCAGAGCCAAAATCCGTCTCGTCGGTAAAATCGGCATCGAAGAAATAACACCTGACACCTTTCTAGTGAGAAAACCTAAGGGGGGAATATGCTCAGCCATGGAAGTGAGACTTGAGGGAGAACAGATCATCTTGCCGAGTGCACTCATCAGAGTTGATGGAGATCTCTGCTTTAGTCGGCCTGAGTGCATCGCTGCCTCTCGGGGACTATGCAACGTCGATATCCACGATGAGCTTTCAATTTACCGTACGGTAAGAAGGTCTCTAAAGGATATAAAGAAGGAAATAATCACGGCCAAGCGGGCAACAGCTTCCTCACCTACTCAATATTGCATGGCAGACCGCGATTATCCCAAAGGTTCTCCGGAAGCGGAAGAATGTAACTCCTGTCCTTTCGATCTCTCATGCAATGCATGTCACACTCCGGCTGAGAGTTGGTAACAAGTAGAGGGTCATTATTGACCCTCTTTTTTTATGGAAAAAATGTTTATAAATACGGGGCCCAGTCGGCGATCGGGGCGTAATTATTTAGCAGGAAATTCCAGGTGAACAAGATCACCGGTATTGCCAATACTCCCAGGATAATTTTTGCTTCCTTCTTCTGCAACACTTCATCCCAACCGATCAGTATCAGAGGAGCGATTGGTAGGATGTAACGGCTGATATCTCTGTGAGCCACAAATAAAGTCGATAGGAAATAAAGTCCGGCAAAGTAATACTCCACTGTCAGTTTTTTGTCCCGCAGCTTCATCACACCCAAGCCAAAGATAAGCCAGGTCCAAATGACATCCTCCAACCAGAAACTTCCCACCCAACTCTCACCCAGAGGTGTGAACACCGAGAATGGCGGCCAAAAAAGATGAATATTGTCTCCGCTGTGGAAATACGCCCAGAAATCACCTGTCCGCATTCCGTAAAACCAGAACAGTAGTGGGATAGCCGCTACCTGCAATAACACTGGCAACATTTTTAAGTTGATCTTCTTGCTCTTGAACCAGTCCATTAGGAACACCAAACCATAGGCACCCAAAAGTATGACTGCCGGGCTTTTGGTCAGCTGGGCAAGCGCCCCAAAGAGTCCTGCCAACCAATAATTTTCTTTCTTGAAGTAAAAAATACTAGTCAGGATAAAGAATATGAACCAAGGCTCGGGTGAACCCACTACTCTCACTGCCAACCACCTCGCGGGCAGTATTAAAAACACCAGACTAAGCCACTTTGCGTTCGAGCTTAGCTTGAACTCGGTCAGCAATCTGAAATAAGCGAGGAAGCACAACACTGTTCCCAATAGGGAAGCGAAAAGCATCGCCCATGGCCCTCTCATAAAGATATCGAAGATACTGATTATTGCCGGATATAAAGGGAAATGTGCTGGGTAATATTCTGTCGGTAGAGGGCTGGAGAACTTATTCATGATCTCTGACTTGTTGTACCAGGTTTTCTCCACCACCAGATAATTAGGTCCGTCATAGTTTTCCCAAAGAATTACGCTGCCCTGAGTGAAGTCTAACCTCCACATTGGCAGGTCCATTTTCAAAAGGAAAGGTAACCAAATAAACACCGTCACAGCCGCAACAATCAGGGCTAATATAAGTCTTTTCATCTATACCTTAGTATATACTTGACCTAATGGCTAGACAAATAGATAAGCTAAGTGTTTTCCTGCCTTGTTACAACGAGGAAGCCAACCTGAAGAACACTTATTTAAACGTCAAAGAAAATCTTGAAAAAAACGTATCGGAATACGAAATTATCATCGTCAACGACGGCTCAAAAGATAAGACCGGAGAAATAGCCGATGCGCTCGCTAAAAAGGACAAATCGGTTAAGGTCATTCATCACAATCCCAACCGCGGTTACGGAGCCGCCTTCAAGAGCGGTTTCTATAATGCATCTCTTCCTTGGATCGCTTTCATCGACGCCGACGGTCAGTTTGATTTTTCTGAGATCAGCCACTTTCTGGAAACTCAAAAAAATACCGATGCCGATCTAGTCATTGGCTATTACCTGGGGAGGAAAGTATCTGCCCTCAGGAAACTTAACTCCTTCCTTTGGCAGGTTGTTGTCTTCATCCTCTTTGGACTCAGGGTCAAAGATATCGATTGTGGATTCAAACTGGTCTCCAAAAAAGTCATTGACACCATTCCTCGTCTCGAGAGTGAGAGAGGTGCTTTTATCTCCTCTGAATTTCTCATTAAGGTTAGAAAATCCGGTTTCAAAATTGTCCAAATAGGAGTTAACCACTACCCTAGAAAACAAGGAGAGGCCACCGGTGCCAAACTCAACGTCATTATCAGAAGTTTTCTGGATCTTTTTAGTCTTTGGACCAAACTTAGATGATCGACTGGATCAAAAAAAACAAAATCGAAGCCTTTATTTTGGTGCTGATCATTCTCGCCGCACTCTTTCTCAGACTCTATCGTATCGATGAGTACATGACTTTTCTTGGAGACGAAGGTAGGGATGTTCGCATCGTCCGTGACCTGATTACCAAAGGTAACCTCGTTTTCATTGGTCCGCAAACCAGCATCGGCAATATGTATCTTGGTCCGCTCTACTACTATATGATGGCTCCCGCCCTGCTTCTCTCCAATCTCAACCCCGTCGGGCCGGCTATCATGAACGCCCTTCTGGGAACACTGACCATTTTTCTGACTTACTACCTTGGAAAAAAATGGTTCAGTCCTGCAGCCGGTCTCATCGGCGCTCTTCTCTTCGCCCTTTCCCCGGTCGCCATTATTTATTCTCATTCGTCCTGGAACCCCAACCCCATGCCCTTCTTCGCCCTACTATCCGTCTGGGGTATATATGAGGTCTGGCAGAAGCACTCTTTCCGCTGCCTTCCCTGGGTCGGAGTCTCGTTCGCCTTTGCTCTGCAAATGCATTACCTGGGGTTGATTCTCATTCCCACTCTCGGTATTTTCTGGCTACTCACACTACTAAACGTCAAAAAGGATCCAAAAATGGTCCGGGCATTCTGGGTTAAGACCATTTGGGCATTTGTGATCTTCCTTCTACTTATGTCCCCTCTGGTCCTTTTTGACCTCAAACATCAAGGTCAAAACCTTAATGCCTTTAAAACTTTCTTCGCCGATCGCCAAACGACCATTAATGTTAACCCCGCCAGATCTGACCGTTACCTGCCCGCTATTCAATCGGTAACCTCCGAGCTACTTCTCGGTAGACAAATGACTTACTCGACTCTCACGGCATTCATCATTGCTCTGGTTTCTATCTGGGCATATTTGGGTAAACCAAAAGCCAGAATTGTTGACTTCTTAAAGAGTAAAAAGGACCCTGCCTTAAGTGTTGTCTTCACTTGGATTTTCTTCGGCATTCTCGGACTGGGAGTCTACAAACAACACATCTATGCCCATTACTTCGGCTTCCTCTTTCCTGCGGTTTATCTCCTCGTTGGCTACCTCATCTCATTCCTCTGGAAAAAGGGGATTATATTTAAGATTCTTTCCGCGATCTACCTCATCTTTCTTATCTACTTCCCGCTTCTCAACTCTCCGTTAAGGTTCGAACCCAATAGACAACTCTCCCGCACCGAAGCCGCCGTTGATCTCATCATCAAAGAATCCACCGGAGAGCCTTTTAACTTTGCTCTCATCGCCAAACAAAATTATGATGAATCCTACCGTTATTTCTTTGAGAACAAGAAATCGAAAATGTTCCGGGGGGAAGATTTAGTGACCGAACAGCTCTTCATTATTTGTGAAGATGGAGATACCTGCGCTCCTGAAGGTCACTCACAATATCAAATTGCCATTTTTGGCATCGCCAAGATAGACCGGGAATGGAAGTTGGATCACTTAAGGATTTATCGTTTAATCCACCCCAAGCAATGATTACCACGCCTCAGCCTTTTGTCTGGCTCGACCTCGAGATGACCGACCTGGATCCCCAAAAGGGCACTATTATTGAGATCGCCTCTCTCATTACCGACTTCCAGTTGAACGTCTTAGATGAAGGTCCTGATATTGTTATTCATCAGCCTAAAAAAGTCTTGGATGAAATGGGTAATTGGTACAAGGAGCATTTTACTCAATCCGGTTTACTTGAAGAGATCAAGCTCTCCGACATCACTCTTGATAATGCAGAAAGAAAGACCCTATCTTTCATCAAAAAACACTGTGCCCCCCAATCAGGAGTTCTTGCAGGCTGCTCTGTCCATGTAGACCGGCTATTTCTCTACCATCACATGCCTAAAGTTTATGGCTATCTTCACCACCACATTCTCGACGTAGATACGTTTAAAGAAGCCGCCTTTCACTGGTATCCCAATCTCCCTGAATTCTCCAGGGCGAAAGCCCATCGAGCCCATGACGACATCCTCGATTCAATTGCTGAGTTAAAATACTATAAAGAGAACATCCTCAAAAACCCATGAAACCTAAACTATCCGTTGTCATCACCAACTATAACGAAAAAGAGAATCTACAAAGAGGAGTTCTGGAACAAATGCACCAGTATCTTAAGAGTGTCGATTTTTCCTGGGAAGTCATCATCAACGACGATGGCTCGACCGATGGGGGAGACCAGATCATCAAGAAATTTGTTGAAAAGAATAAAGACTTCAAGCTGATCCATGGGAGCCACGGAGGAAAAGCCGCAGGTTTATTAAACGGTATTAAACATGCCACAGGAGAGATCATTCTCACCACCGATATGGATCAGTCAACTCCACTGAATGAGTTTGATAAGCTCTACCCCTGGTTTGGTAAGGGATACGACGTAGTCTTCGGTTCAAGAGGCAAGCTGAGAGAAAACTTCCCCTGGTATCGACAACTTACCTCTTGGGGTTTCCGAACCGTTAGAAGTATTTTTCTTTTAAGGCATGTCTCCGACACCCAGTGCGGCTTCAAGGCATACAAGTCGGAAGTATTAAAAAGGATTTTCCCTCAACTTGAAGTTTTAAAAAGCAATAAATCAAAAGGCTGGGTTGTTTCTGCTTTTGATGTTGAACTCCTATACATGGCCGAAAAGGTTGGGGCAAATCTCAAAGAAGTTGAAGTCAAGTGGAGAGATGAAGACACCTCCACCGGCAAACAGAGAAACTTTGTCAAAGAATCTGTTGAAATGTTAAAGCAGATCCTCATGGTAAAGATGAACGATTTTGCCGGCAAATATGAAAAAATTTAAACCAATATTCTTTATCTTCCTCTTGGCGCTGATTCTTTTTGCGCTCTTTCGTCTGGTCAACCTGAACTCTATTCCCGTTTTTGTTGACGAGGCTATCTATGTCCGCTGGTCTCAGGTAATGAGGGCCGAGGCCACCCTTCGCTTCCTTCCTCTCTCCGATGGCAAACAACCCCTGGCCATGTGGCTGACCATTCCCCTCTTGAAATTCGTCTCCGACCCGCTCATCGCCGGCCGACTTGTCTCCGTCATTGCCGGACTGGGCACTCTTGTCGGTTTGTCTTTTCTAACCTACTTACTTTTCGGCTCTCTCATGGTGGCCGCTCTCTCGGCCCTCATATATTCTGTCCTACCCTTCACTATGTTCTTCGACCGCATGGCTCTCGCCGACAGTCTGCTCGGGATGTTTGGTGTCTGGTCATTTGCCCTGTCGCTACTCTTCGCCAAGACCAAAAGACTAGATCACGCCATGCTTCTTGGGTTTGCCATAGGCGGGGGACTGATCACCAAATCCCCTGCGATCTTCTTCTACGCCTGGTTAGGTCTTTGTCTGATTTTCACTCAAAAAATATCAGACCTAAAAAAGAACTACAAAAATCTTTTTCTGGGACTGCTCGCTGTCATTCTGATTTCTCAAGGCATTTATTCCGTTCTTAGACTGGGTCCGGGATTCGGCATGATCGGCTCCCGCAATCAGGATTACGTCTTTAGTTTCAAGGAAGTTCTCACTCACCCTCTCAATCCGTTTATTGGAAACTTCAAAACCACCATTAACTGGCTCTGGCTCCTGTTCACCCCTCCGATAGTAGTGACACTTTTCCTGAGTTTCTTTTATAAAAAATATCTCCGATATTCTTTGCTTTTATTTATAGCAGCTCTTTTACCGCTACTTGCTCAGGCCTCGATCGCTAAGGTTTACACCAGCAGATACATATTGTTCGCCGTTGATTTATTCATTCCTCTTTGTGCTCTTGGTATATATTGGTTATCCGAGCGGAAAGGAAAAATAATTAAATTACTTTCCCCACTGGTTATTGTCGTCCCCATATTTATTTCATTCATCTATCTCCTCAGTCCTCTCTCTGCTCCCATGTCGTTTGATATGCGCAATGGTTATCTGGAAGAATGGACTGCCGGTTGGGGACAGAAAGAGATTGCTCAATATTTGATTAAATTGGAATCCGAGGGAAATAAAATAGTCGTCTTTACCGAAGGGTATTTCGGCACCCTTCCTGACGGACTTCAGATATACACGGAAGGTCATAAAAACATCACCATCGTCGGTAGCCCACCTGAGGTGAACCATCTCCCTGAAGGGCTGGTGAATACCAGTGAAGAGAATTTAAGATTCCTTGTTATTAACAAAAGCCGAAATCACCTTCCCCCGACCGATATCGAAAAACTAACTCTAATTACCGAATATCCAAAAGCGGTGCGACTTGATGGCACCAGGGAATATCTCCAGTTCTTCCGATTAAGGTAGCTTATTCTTATATAATAGATTCACATGCGCCCACTTTTCCATACTATCTCTTCAATCGGCAAATTTCTTTGGAAATTTAGGATCGAGATATTGCTGTTCGCTCTATTGATTCCTTCCTTTAAAGATCTCTTGGCCCCGGGATTTTTCCCCATGCACGACGATCTTCAGGTTTTCCGTCTCTACGAGGTCCACAAATGTATCTTGGATGGCCAGATTCCCTGTAGATGGGTTCCTGATGCAGGCTATGGTTATGGTTACCCTCTGATGCAGTTTTACCCTCCCATGCCTTATTACCCCATGGAGCTCATGGTCATTTTTGGTGCCGGCTATTTCCTACCCGTAAAAATAATGTTTGCCCTGGCCTTCATTCTTTCCGGTCTGGGGATGTATTTACTGGCCAAAGAATTTTTCGGCAAATGGGGAGGAGTGCTTGCTGCCGTTTTATATGTATATTCCCCTTATCACTCTGTTGATATCTACGTCCGTGGTGCCATGAATGAGGGCTGGGGGATGGTCTGGTTCCCATTTGTATTACTCTACCTGTACAAGCTCATCGTCAATGACAAAGGTAAAAAACTGAACTTTATATTTCTTAGTATCGCGCTCGCCATGCAGCTCACGTCTCACAACGTCATGACACTGGTCTTTGCCCCCTCAGCCATAGTCTGGGCCATCTTCTGGATTTGGCATTCAAGAAACTGGAAGTCAATTAAAGACTTGATCCTATCCGGACTCCTCGGTGTCGGTCTTTCCGCCTTTTTCTTTATCCCGGTTGTCTTGGAACAGAAATATGTTCATGTCGATTCTATGATGTCTGGCTATTTCAATTTCCTGGCTCACTTTGCCGATCTGAATCAGTTATTTAAATCGCGTTTTTGGGGATACGGTGGATCTACTTGGGGTCCGGAAGACAACATGTCCTTTTCTATCGGACAGGTCCAATGGATAAGTGCCTTTTTAGCCGCCGCCATTTCCTTTGTTAGCTTATTCTTAAGAAAATCCATCATTAGTGCCGGGAAAGAAATAGAAAAAAGATCTCAAGCCATCAAATTAATGATTATTTTATTAGTCGTTTTTGGACTTGGTTATGCATTCCTTACCCATAGTCGTTCTGTCTTCATCTGGGATAGGATAGCGCTTCTTCAATTTGCCCAGTTCCCATGGCGACTGGTAGCCTTGATCGTCTTTTACTTTTCCTTTGCCGGAGGATACCTGGCAATCGTTAATTTCCCCAAATTCCTTAAACCATTATTGTTTTCCGGCTTAATACTTTTTACGATAGTTTGGAACTTGCCCTACTTCCGGGTTGAAAAACATACTCGGCTTACAACGGAGGAAAAATTCTCTGGTTATCTCTGGGAAATGCAAGTCACCGGTGGTATCTTTGACTACCTTCCACGGTCTGCCCCCAAACCTCCCGGAGATCCAGCTTTTACTGTCCCTATATATATTGAAGGAACCGGAGGCATTCTGAATTACGAGTCCGGCACCAACTGGATGAGTTTTACCGCCCATGTATCTACCTCCTCTGCCAAAGTCATGCTACCTCTATATACTTACCCCGGTTTAGTTACAAAAATGGATAACCGTGTAGTGGAAACTGAGATCGATCCTGACCTCGGTCGGGTTATTGTCAACATTCCTGAGGGTTTGCACCCGGTTTACGCCAAAATCGGTTACACCACCGAGCGACTTCTGTCTGACTTAATAACCATGATTTCAATTGTCGTATTAATAAAATTAATTTCCGATGCTCGAAAACGCCCCTCCTGACGCACCATCGATAGCCGTCCAAGAGGTTAAACGACGTTCCGTTTCCGGTGTCATCGCCCTTATTTCACGGACTTTCATCATCCAAATTATTTCTTTCGTTGCCACCCTTGCCCTCACCATTTTCCTGGACCCTAATACCTATGGTATCTTTTATCTGGTTGCCTCCGTCGTCAATTTCCTTGCCTATTTTTCCGACATAGGTCTGGCTGCCGCCTTGATTCAAAAGAAAGACGACATCACCAAAGAAGATTTATCCACCACCTTCACCATTCAACAAGTCCTTGTCATTTCGCTACTCGCCCTTCTCTTTATTCTGTCTCCAATAATTCGCACTTCATATCAAATCGATAATGCCGGTATGTATCTCTTGTACGCCATGGGCATTTCTCTATTCCTCTCATCTCTTAAAACCATCCCCTCCATAATGCTCGAGCGGGAAATCAAATTTAACAAACTTATCCTTCCGCAAATCCTGGAAACTTTGGCCTTTAACGCGGTCGCCGTCTATTTTGCCTGGAAGGGATTCGGCGTAACTGCATTCACCTATGCCGTGCTTTGTAGGGGAATAGTCGGTCTCGTTGCTATGTATATAGTGTACCCGTGGAAACCTCGTCTTGGTGTGCACAGGGAATCTCTCGGCAGCCTACTAAAATTTGGACTTCCATATCAGGTTAATACTTTTTTGGCAGTCTTAAAAGACGACGGCATGACTATTGTTCTAACCAGGATCATCGGAACCACCGGCCTAGGTTATATCGGCTGGGCTTCTCGCTGGGCGGGACTTCCGCTCCGCATCGTTATGGATAATCTCACCAAAGTGTCCTTTCCGACCTTCGCCAGACTTCAACACGACAAAGAGAAATTGGCCAGAGCGGTCGAGATCAGTCTCAAATATATGTGCCTCTTGGCCTTTCCAATCCTTGCGGGCATGGGATTCTTAGCCTTCCCCATGACCGGTCTGATTCCTCGATACTCGAAATGGATACCTGCCATTATTCCTCTCTATTTATATCTATATAACTCCGCTTGGGCCAGTATCAGCACAAGCCTGACCAATCTTTTGAATGCCACTGGCCACATTAAGTCCACTTTTAAACTCATGCTCATGTGGACTGGGCTTACCTGGGCGATTATGCCCCTGCTCGCCATTAAATATAGTTATCTTGGAGTTGCCTACGCTACAGCCATAATCGCCACTTCCTCTATCATCACCATTCTCATGGCCAAGAAATACGTTGACTTTAGATTTTTGGAAATTATCAAAACCCCTATTGCCGCTACGGCTCTAATGTCCCTTTTCTTACTCTTCTCCCACCGCTTTGTTACCTCCTTCCCCAATCTATTTATTATCATCACCCTTTCATCCGGCATTTATATCTCTTCCATATTCTTACTGGAAGGCAAGGCCTTTTTCATTAATACCCGTAGTTACCTTAAGATAAGACATGCATAGAAAATTATTCCTCCTACTATCTCTCTTCATATTTTTTGTATTTGCCGGGAAGGCTAATGCCTTTAAGCCGGAAACTTTTGTCACCCTTGCCAATCCGATAAGGGGACTTGAGGGCTGGCAAACACCGGGTCAAGATCCACTGGCCATGCCCCTTTTCCAATACACCGAGTCCACTCACTCCGCCCTTCCGGTCACCTGGCTTCTGCGCTACGATGCGGTCTACAACGCCACCATGTCGGCATTTTTCGCCGACCTTACGGAGATGGACAAGAACCAATCTCTTGGGGCATTCCTGGAAATTACCCCTGTGTTGACACTCGACGCGGACGTTACCTACCCGACTGGAAATCTGTTCTTTAACGCCAACCGAATATTTCTTTCAGGTTACTCGATAGGGGATCGGAAAAAGCTGATCGACACCTACATGACTGCCTTCTTCAAAAGATATGGTTACTATCCGAAGTCTGTTTCCGCCTGGCACTTGGATAGTCACTCACTTCAGTATCTTCAAGAAAAATACTCCGTCCTGACGGCCATGAACTGCGACGATCAGTACAGTACCGATAGTTACCGTCTTTGGGGTGGATATCTGGGAAGTGCTTACTTCCCCGACAAAAACAACTCTTTAATACCGGCCAAAAGCTTTGACGAAAGAGTAAATCTGGCTATGGTGCGCTGGGCTCAAAGAGATCTGTTCAATTTTTATGGTTTTAAATCGGAATCCAATTTCTCTGTTCAGGTAAACGATTTCTTGTCGATGGGACTGACCACCAAGTATTTTGATAAGTTACTGGCTCAGTACGGACAAAAACAATTTAACGAATTTACATATATAAATATTGGTCTGGAAAACGATTACTATCTCCCGGCATTCAGAAACGAAATAATAAATGTTTATAAATCACTAATAGTTTACAAAGATAAACACAATATCCGTTTCTCCTCATTGGCAGATTTTGGAAATTGGTTAAAAATTCGTTATCCTGAGAGTTCACCAACCTATTACTACGAGTCTGACGATCCAAGAGGAGTAGAACCGGGAAAGACCTTCTGGTACCAATCTCCTTTTTACAGGATTGGTTTTAAATCCGTAAATGGCAAGACGGAAATTATCGACTTCCGTGTTTACAACAGGGAAATTTACGAAGAATATTTCGCCACTCCCAATCAGCAATTAAGCTTGTATCACGAAATCCCGGCCGTTATCGACTCAGTCAAATTCCCCGGCACGGCTGTGCAAATAGATTTGGATTTGGAAGTTGCCAAGTATATTCATTCCAAACAATGGGATTATTGGCGGATCGCTTTTGAATATGGCGGAAGAAAGATCACTCTAGATCCGGACAGGATTTCCTTCACGGGATTCTCAGCCCCAGATGTAGACTCCAAAGATATCACAGTTGTCACAAATAGAGACGAGACTGTCTGGGAGTTAACGCCACACACTCCTTACAAAAAAGATAATCGTTTCACATGGCTATTCTGGATAGTTATCGCTCTGATTGTTATCTCCCTTATAAAAAAAATAGATAGAAAGGGAAAACCAAAATTATCTCGAACTGTAATCATCGGCGTCGCCATTTCCCTTCTCGCAGGTTTCACTCTCTTTAGAAACGGATTACTCTATCCGTTTGGTATGGGTTTTTGGGGGCCAAATGGACACGATGCTATTTTTCACCTTTCCCTTATCGAAAAGTTTGCCCGCAATCCCTTTAATTTTAACCACCCTCAGATCGCTGGGGCAAACATCACCAATTATCACTTATTTTTCGATTATCTTTCTGGACTACTCGTCCGCTGGTCCGGCCTTTCTTCCATAGATCTATATTTCCGGATATTTCCAGTCATCGCCGGCATAGCAATAGTTATTCTGCTTAATAAACTATTAAGATCCTGGAACTACTCTCGACCCGAGAGGCTTCTTGCGATATTCTTCGTTTTCCTCGCAGGGTCATTCGGCTTTATCCCCAAACTTATAACTGGACAGGACTTCTTTACCGGCGAATCTGCCTTTTGGTCCAATCAATCGGTTTCCATCTTTCTCAATCCACCATTCGCCCTCTCCATCATTTTCCTCCTCATTTTACTAACGCGTCTTCCCCATCGGAGCAAGGTGGGCAATCACAACTCCGGGATCGGCTTCTGGGTCGTCATCCTCGGCGGTCTCCTCGCTCAAACAAAAATTTATGCCTTCATCCTTCTCCTTAGTGCTCTCTTTTTCACCAAAAAATACAAACTAATGCTTGGAATATTGGTCTTGGGCATACTAGTTTCGCTTCCATTTACTACTATTGGTGGTGAGTCACCATTTATTTTTTCACCCCTTTGGTTCCCTCGCAGTCTCTTCGCTTCCTTTGACCGTTTCTACTGGCCAAGGTTAGTAGAAGCATGGCAAGCCTACGAAGCTTCCGGCGATTTCATTAAATTGACTTTCATTAATCTATTCGCCCTTGGTATCTTTTTGCTAGGCAATTTGGGGATGAGGATTTTTGGACTGATCCACTTGGGCGCCACGAAGGCAGGATCGGACTCGGAAAAAATTGTCAGAGCAATGACTCTACTTGGATTAATTCTGCCCATCTTATTCATTCAGAATGTTAATCCTTGGAACACCATCCAATTTATGTACTACTCTCTCTTCTTCCTCGGTATCTTCACCGCCAAGTACGTCTACAAATTTAAAATCTACATCCTTATTCCTTTCTTAATTTTGGCGGTGATCACTAGCATCGGCACATTAAAAGACTACACCGGATATTTTTCGTCTTCGCGCCTTGGCTACACTGAACTCTTGGCCCTCGACAAACTGAAAGATCAACCGGAAGGGATAGTCCTCTCACCTCTCTATTACTATCCTCGAGCCAGGAATATCTACGCTCCAAAACCGCTCTACTCATATGTATCTACCGCCTATATCTCCGCGCTCTCCGGCCAGCCGGAATTCCTCTCGGACACGATCAATCTTGACATTACCGGCCTTGATTATCTCACTCGTGCCAGAGACATCCAACGTTTTTACAACACAATGGACAAGCAGTGGGGAATAGATTTCCTGACCAAGAACAAAATTTCCTATGTCTACGAAACCCCTCTTCAAAAATTAAAACTGGCTCCATTCGATTTGAAACTTACGAAAATCTTTGACTCGGGGGAAATAAACATCTATAAATTTAACTAAATATGGCCAAGGTAAAGATATCAGCCGTAGTCAACACCCGCAATGAGGCAACCAATATATTCGAGTGTTTAAAGTCTCTGTCGTTCGCCGACGAGATCATTGTTGTGGACATGGAGTCCACGGACAACACCAAGGAAATTGTCAAAGAGTTCACGGACAGGATCTACGATCATCCTGCAGTCGGTTATGTCGAACCGGCCAGGAACTTTGCCATCAAAAAAGCCATTGGTGACTGGATATTGGTCATTGATGCGGACGAGCGTGTACCCAGGTCTCTTGCCCAGAAGCTGATAGACATTTCCCAGGAAAGTAAACTCGATTTTGTCCGTATCCCGCGTAAGAACATGATTTTCGGACAATGGGTCAAGCACTCACGCTGGTGGCCGGACCATAATATCCGTTTCTTTAAAAAAGGAGCGGTTGAGTGGCAAAATGAAATTCACTCCATTCCCGTTACCTACGGTGTCGGAGATACTCTTCAATCAAGCGAAGAGTTCGCCATCACTCACCTGCATTACAAGAATATCGACGAATATATCGAAAGAAGCCTCCGTTACTCCAGACAACAAGCTCAAGAACTTAAAAATGCCGGATACAAATTTGACCCTGCAGACCTAATCACCAAACCATCCTCTGAATTTCTCAGCCGTTTTTTTGCCGGAGAAGGATTCAGGGACGGACTGCACGGACTGGTGCTTGCCCTTCTCCAAGCCTTCTCGATTTTGCTTATCTACCTCAGGCTTTGGCAGGATCAAGACTACAAGCCCGTTGGCGATCATCAGATGACTCCGATTTGGCAAAAAGCCTTCACCGAAAAACTCAAGGAGCTGCACTACTGGTTCCTTACCACCAGAATCCAGGCCGAGCAATCAAAACTCAAAAGATTTTTTCTTAAACTTAAAAGAAAGTTCTCCAAATGAAACTGGCATTTGTTATCGTTAACTTCCACTCCGATGAGGACTCACTATCCATCATCCGCGATCTGCTCACCAATGACCCTGTCAAAGACGTTGAAGTATATATCTATGCCGTAGACAACTCCAGGTCTCACAACTTCAAAGAAGCACTGAAAGACAAACAACGCGTAATCTACGTCGACAGCCCTTATGGTAACGTCGGATTCGCCGGAGGGAACAATCTGGGGATGAAAAAAGCTCTTGCCGACAAAGCTGACATCATCTGCCTAATAAACAACGATACCCAAGCTCCGAAGGATTTGGTAAAAAATATCATCAACTCTCCGATCTCAGATCCCAAAATTGGCGTTGTAGGTGGATTAATCTATTTTGCAAAAGGCTTTGAGTTCAAAAAAGGATACAAGCCCGACGAAAAGGGGCGTGTGATATGGTTCGCCGGGGGTAATTTCGATTGGGACAACATTCTAGGATCGAACGACAATGTGGATGTTATTGATAATGGCCAGTTCAAACAAAATATCGATACGGAGTTTGTCACAGGGGCACTATTCATTACTAAAGCCGAAGTATTGGGAAAAGTCGGCCTCTTTGACGAAAAATATTTTATGTATCTTGAAGATATGGACCTTTGCCAAAGGATCGTCAAGTCCGGATACCACCTCATGGTGGATCCCCAAATTAAGATATGGCATAAGGTCGCCCAAAGCTCTGGAATCGGTTCTGACTTGAATGACTATTTCATTACCCGCAACCGCCTTCTTTTCGGCTTTAAGTACGCCAAATTAAGAACAAAATTCGCCCTTCTTCGCGAAGCCGTAAAATTTATCGTTTCTGGCCGGCCACCACAAAAACAAGGCGTAAAAGACTTTTTTATGGGAAGATTTGGTAAAGGCACCTGGCTAAAATAAAAATGGCAAAACTCTCAATCATTATTCTCGCCCACAACGTAGAGGAAGAAATTGTTCCGGCGTTGGGAACGTCAACGTTCGCCGATGAAGTAATCGTTGTAGATACTGATACGGGATCCACGGATAACACGGTCAAGGTGTCGATAAAAAGAGGAGCTCGAATAGTCAAAAGTCCGGGATACAACTTCGCAAAATGGAGAAATGACGGAGCGGAAGCCGCTCGGGGCGATTGGCTGCTTTACTTGGACTCAGACGAGAGGATTCCGATTAAACTCGCTCAAGAGATAAAAGCTACCATCGAAGACCCGCAATATCAGGCATACACCATTAGCCGCTTTGAGGTATTCCTTGGCAAACACCTCGAGCACTGGCCGGACCCGCGAGTGCTCCGTTTGATCAAAAAAAATGCCCTCAAACGTTGGGTGGGCAAAGTCCACGAACAGCCGATTATTGATGGTGAAGTTGGGGATCTGGACAAACAAATGATTCATCTATCACACAAGAACATTGATGAAAAAGTGATTTCCACTATGAAATGGTCTCGCCTGGAAGCAGAATTGTTGCATAAAGCAGGACATCCGCCGATGGCCGGATGGAGATTTTTGCGAATTATGTTCACCGAATTTTGGCTCCGTTTTATCAAACAAGGTTTATGGAAAGATGGTGTTGAAGGCTGGATAGAGGCCATTTACCAAGTGTTTTCTAAGTTTATGTCATATGAGCGTCTCTGGGAACTTCAAAGAAAACCTTCTCTAAAAGACGCCTACAATAAAATTGACCAACAAATTCTGGAGGAATGGAAACGCTAACAATCCCTCTTAATTTGAACAACGCCTGGCTTGATAGTCGGTCAGCTTTACCGGCATCACTGGCATTCCATCCTTGGTATCTCTGGTTATCAGATAATACGCCACTTCATTGTCAGGATACTTGATTACATCGATCAGTTTAATACCGGTCGGGATTTCGTCTTTGTCTTCACTCCTAAAGTCGAGAGGAAGGTCTTTGTATGCAACCATATAAATGGTATGTAGGTCGAGCTTTGCAATCTCCTCCATGTTACAGACCTTTGTCTCCCATCTATGCGGTTTCACACCATCAAGAGGCAAATTTTTGACCAACCCTTCTTCAAAATTTGTTCCATAAACTTGGACATCTCTCGGTGGGATATTTGCCCAAAAAAGATAATAGAGCATGGGTGGATCGTTCTGGTCCGTGAGTTTTATAGATAGATACTGATCCTTTACTTTTTCAATACCGTCGATTACTTGTTTGTATCCATATCCAAATTGTCTTGAGTTTTCAATCGGGAAGTGGACAAAATATTTTTGTAAGTAGAAGGAGACTGCAATCAACCACACACCAACAAGCATTACTACCCCGACTCTAAATTTACTGTTTATATGAAACCATTCGATCAACCTAGTGTACCCCAAGCCCACAATTAACAGTAATGGAGCGGCCATTATAATCAGGCGGGATGCATGATTCGCACCATCCATCGTTAGGTCAGCAGGAATTGGAGTCAAAAGCAGTAGGGCTAAAAGAAGTTGATAATTTTTATCCTTAATTTTTTTAATAACTACCAAGAGGCCAACAATCAGTCCGATCACATCAACAAATAGCATTATGCCTGTGTCTTTTGCGGAATGTCGACCATTAGGATCTCCGGTTAAAAACAAGAAATCGGAAGAAAAAGTTTTGTAATAGTTATGTCCGAAGAAAGTCACGTAACTTACAACCTTATTGTGAAAGATAAAAGACCACCATACCGGTCTCTTGCCAATTTCCGGATTATTAAAGTCATTAGATGCAGCTTCTCTGTCTCGCATAACCTTAATCGGAATCGACGGATCGGAGAAGATAGAAATTTGACCTATTCTGGTTTGATCTGCAGACCCAATAGTAGTTGCGTACATAAACGGCAGAAACAAAGCTGAGAATATAAATAACCAAATGAATATTCGTTTCAGGCCTTCCTTCCAAAAATCTTTAAAATAGATAGCAAGAAGAATCATCACAGTCAAAGGAGCAAAAAGACTCATTACTCTATATGTGTATACGTTAAGCCCCAAGAGTAATGCTGACAAGTAAAATGCCCAAAGTTTTTTAGTCTTATACCAATATAAGAAAATCGAGATTGACGCCATAAAAATCATCAGCATGAAAATAGCCTCAAAAGCCATACGGCTAAATTGAATCTGCCACGGTGAAAAAGCAAACACCAACCCGGTAACAATAACAGCGAGCCTCTTTCCGGTCAACTGATAGACAAGATACATTGCCAACACAACACAGAGAACACCAGCTAAAGCAGCCCCGGCTCTGACTTGATATTCCGGAGATTGGAACAGAAGAGACGGTATTACAGAAAAATAAATCGGTAAAGGTGTTTTATCGGTATTGAAAGAACGGAAATAGAAAGGGCTCAGTCCGTTTCGGTAATCTCTTCCGGTAGTAAGCAAACTTCTGATTTGATACCCCATGTCAATCTCATCATAGTAAACAGCAGAAGGAACCTTGTCCAACCGGACAAATCTTACTACCACGGCCAAAAAAACAACCAGAAAAATAATACACCAACCAAATATGCCTTTTCTTTCAATAGCCACATGGTAATTTTACCTCATCAAAAGGGCAACTCGAGTGTAAGGCTATATAATTAAGATTAATGGGAAGAGTCCTAATTTATGATCCTTATCTAGATACGCTCGGTGGGGGAGAGCGCTATGTACTAACCCTCGCTCTTTCACTTCTAAACAGAGGATTAGAAGTGGAGATTGCATGGAATAGCCAAATTGACCTAGATAAGGCTAGTCTTCGCTTTGGTTTGAATCTGTCAGAGCTAAAACTCAATCCCAAAGCCTTTGATATTTTTTCTCGGCGATCTGGATTGATAGATAGATTCAATTTAACTAATCGGTATGATATCGTTTTCTGGGCCAGCGACGGTAGCCTACCATTCCTGTTCGGAAAAAATAATCTGGTCCACTTCCAAGTTCCCTTTACTCGGCTCGGTGGAAACCCAGCAATAAACATGTTAAAGCTCTTTTTCATTAACAAACTGGTCTACAACTCCCAATTCACCCGCAATGTAATTGAAAGATCCCTTCCTCGGTCCAAAGGGTTCGTTCTTTACCCTCCTATTGCTACCAAAGAATTTCTTCCCGGTAAAAAAGAAAACGTTATTCTTTCTGTAGCACGCTTCGATTCCCCATCTCATTTAAAGCGCC
>Ga0209727_1001316_pt1 | contig 20886 bp, 21 predicted proteins | sample RifGroC1_FD_183995 | JGI IMG/M metagenome (GOLD analysis project Ga0209727, IMG submission 183995) | Groundwater microbial communities from Rifle, Colorado, USA - Groundwater C1 (SPAdes) (version 2) | ecosystem: Environmental > Aquatic > Deep subsurface > Groundwater | place: Rifle, Colorado...
ATTGTGACGCGTCCTACTGCCGATGAATTTCAGGTCGGCTTCAGGGCCTTCGGATTCTTTGGTGCGATTATTTTCGCTGTCGGTTCCTTTGTCGAGGCATTCGAACCAGATAGGATTTGGCACAACCGTGAATCTCGGCGGGCCACTCGCAAGAGTTAGGAGGGAACCATGTGGAACGTGCTTCGGACGTTGTGGTATCAGGGTATGAACTACCTCGATACCATCTCGATTTGGTGGTACGTCGCTGCTGGAGCTATTTTCTTTTTTGTGTGTTTGGTGATTTGGGCCTCGGGTTCATCCGAGGAGTGTGTCAATAAGGAGTGTGGTAAGTGGTGGGCAATGAGGCGTCTCGTGGAGGACCCCAACGATCCTGACACTGTCAGGTGTCCCTATTGTGGGACGCCGTACTTCAACAGTCGTCATCGGTAACTGAACGTGTTCCGCGAAGCGGGGCGAGGAGGAGTGATGGCACATCTGATTCTGGTGGCGATTGAGTCTTTGGCAAGGGTGGCCTATGCCACCGCGTTCGTTGTTGGGATGACGACCCTCTTCGGGGTTGCTATCTATCTGGCGACCGGAGTGTTCTCCAGCCGCAAGATGTGGGCCGGAGGGCATAAGGAGGGATCGGCGGTCATCTGACCGTCGGAGGTTTGGCACGGCGTCCTCGCATACACCGTCCAACGGCACCTATCGGTGCCGTTTTTAATTTCATAAAGAAAGTCTAGCCTAAGACTTTTAAGAGACTATCGTAGCGCGACGGCGCGAGATAGAGGTTGATTCTCAGTAGAGAATACGGCCGTGTGATTAAAAGTCTTGGGCTTGGCTTTCTTTAATAACTAAGCAAGCGTAGCGAGGATTTTGCAATCGTCGCAAAGAAGTTTAAGAGAACCATCACGGTCATTAATTTTACCTTTAGCAATTACGATAGAATTTTCTTTCCACGAATCAGGATATCTCTCTAGTACATTTGGGAAAACTACAACTTCGATTTTAGCTCCCAGGTCTTCTATCCAAGAGAACAACATTGGTTTGCCGGTCTTAGTGATTATCTTTTGTGTCTTAGTAACGATACCGCTAATTTTAACGGTTCCGGCTTTAGAATTAAGATCTTTGATTTGGGTGACTTTTTCTAACGCGAGTTGGGCTTGATACTCATTTAAAGGATGAGCTGAGACGAATAATCCGAGTAATTCTTTCTCCCACATTAATTTTTCCCAGTTTGCGACAGGTTCAGCCGGGATTAAGCGCAGAGGTGGCATTACAATTTCAGAAGACCCACCGAATAAACTGACTTGGCCGGTAGAATGATGTTTTTGCTTATCGCGAGCATAACTTAAGAGATTATCCATATTGGCCAGAAGAACGCTCCTTTCTCCAAAGGCATCCATGGCGCCACATTTGATTAAGCTCTCAAGGGATTTTTTATTTAAGTCTTTGCTGGCGATTCTAGAGACAAACTCTTCTATATCTTTAAATAAGCCATTATGCTCACGATCGATAATAATGTTTTGAACAACATGCTCTCCAACATTTTTGACAGCTGTAAGTCCGAAGCGAATAGCCGGTTTGGAATCTAGATTGACAACCGTGAATCGCTGAAAACTCTGATTTATATCAGGCGATAATACCTCAATACCCATCTGCCGACACTCATCAATTAGAAAGGCAATACGCTCAACATCACCCGTCTCACTGTTCATGAACGCGGCCATAAATTCATGAGGGTAATTAGCTTTAAGATAGGCGGTTTGATAGGCGATTGTGGCATAACAAGCGGCATGGGAGCGATTAAAGGCATAACGGTTAAACGGCTCAACCAATGTCCAGAATTCATCGGCAATATTTTTAGGCGTGCCAATTTTGGCAGCGCCTTCCTTGAATTTACCTTCTTGCTGATCTAGAAGTTTTTTAATTTTTTTACCAACAGCTTTTCTCAAGACATCGGCTTCTGCTCGAGTAAATCCAGACAAAACCCTGACAGCTTCAATCAGCTGTTCCTGGTAGACCATAATTCCATAAGTATTTTTGAGAACCGATTCTAGACTGGGGTGCAAATATTCAATTTTATGTTTGCCATTTTTGCGGGCGATATATTCTGGAATAAGGTCCATCGGCCCGGGTCGATATAGTGAGACCATGGCGATAATATCTTCAATTTCTGTTGGCTTCAATTCTTTTAAATATCGCTTCATGCCGGAGCTCTCTAATTGAAAAACACCAGTCGTCTTGGCTTGTTGTAATAACTTGAAAGCCTTGGCATCATTTTGTGGAATCTCATCGATATTAATAATTTTATCGTAGTTTTTTTTAATTAGATCAAGAGAATCTTGAATTATAGTCAGGTTGGCCAAACCCAGAAAGTCCATTTTTAGTAAACCTAAATCCTCAACCGCATGCATCTCGTACTGGGTTATAATATCACCTTCATTGGAGCCGTATTGAAGTGGTAAGTATTCGGTTAATGGTTCGGGCGTGATGACAACGGCACAGGCGTGAGTAGAAGAGTGGCGAGCGACGCCTTCAAGTTTGGAGGCGGAATCAATTAGTATCTTGGCGTCATTATTAGTTTCGTATATGTTTTTTAATTCAGCCACAGTTTCCATTGCCTTTTTTAAATATCCAGTTTTGTCCTGATTGACAACCAGGGGAATCATCTTGGCAATTTTGTCACAGAAGTCATAAGAGAAACCAAGGGCTCTGCCGGCATCGCGAATACTTCCGCGAGCGGCCATGGTTCCGAAGGTTATAATCTGGGCAACATGATCTTTACCATATTTATCGGAAACGTAAGCCAAAACTTCATCGCGACGAGCATCATCAAAGTCCATATCGATATCAGGCATAGATATTCTTTCTGGATTTAAGAATCTTTCGAATAGTAGGCCGTATCTTAAGGGATCAATGTTGGTTATATTTAGTAAATAAGCTATTAAAGAACCAGCGGCAGATCCTCGGCCTGGACCAACGACAATACCGCTATTTTTCGCCCAATTTACAAAGTCTTGGACAATCAAAAAATATGAAGCGAATCCAGTTTGTCTAATAACGCCCATTTCATAATCATAGCGATCTTTAATCTCTGGGGTAATAGCATTTCCGTATCTCTTCTCGAGGCCTTTGTGGGCCAGAAATTCAAGATAAGATACGTCGTCAGTAAAATTATCAGGAATTGGAAATTTAGGTAGCAACGTCTTGCCGAGTTTAATCTCGACTGAGCATCGTTCGGCAATCTTGCAGGTATTCTCAAATGCTTCCGTTACGACATCTTCGCCGAGGCTCTTAAATTTTTCATACATTTCATCAGTGCTCAAGATGGAGAAGTTGTCATCACGCATAGTCATGCGATCTACGTCGTCTAATTTGTTGCCAGTCTGAACCGCCAGTAGAACATCATGTGCATGAGCGTCGTCAGCGTGGGCATAATGAGCATCTTGAGTGGCAATTAATGGAATGCCAGTTTCTTTGGCGAGTTTAATAATTTGCGGAGTAACTAAATTTTGATCAGCTAGATTTAAATGTTGCTGTATTTCTAAAAAGAAATTATTAGGACCAAAAATCTGTTGATATTCTAGGGCTATATTTTTGGCCTTGGCATAATTATTGGCCATTATGGCGCGAGAAACTTCACCGGCGAGGCAGGCCGAAGATGCGATCAATCCTTCAGAATATTTGCGTAATAAATTTTTGTCGACGCGAGGTTTATAGTAAAAGCCGTCCAAGTGGGCGGCACTGACGATCTTAATGAGATTCTTGTAGCCGATATTGTTCTCTGCGATAAGAATGAGGTGATATCTTTTGTCGTCGACTCCAGCTCTCTTATCCAGCATACCATTCTCGGAGATATATATTTCACAGCCGATGATGGGTTTAATACCAGCCTTAGTAGCTTTCTTATAAAACTCTATAATGCCATACATCGTGCCGTGATCGGTCAGGCCGATGGCCGGCATGTTTAGTTCTTTAGCACGATTAACGATCTCATCTATACGCGAAAGACCATCAAGGAGAGAATAGTGTGAGTGTAAGTGAAGATGGGTTAGGCGCATAAAGTAAAATCCAGATTTTTTGCTGGTTTAGTATTTTCAAATCGTTATGCCCTAATTTTACCACTCGAGTTTTTTGTCACAACTGTTGATAAGAGCTTTGTTCCAACACTTTTTTAGCGTTTTGCCAAATTTTTCCGATTTTCGGGTCAATCTGATCGAAATATTGACAAAATTATCAACGCTCTGTAATATTTGTATCAGATCTTTGGTTAGGTGGAGCAACAATATGGAAAAGAACACGAGTAATTGGGTTAAATTCAGAATGTTATGGGCAGTTGTTCCAAAAGATTGCCGAGAGGCATTGATATGGGAGTTTATCTTTAGTCCAGCGGCGCTTCGTCAAAGATGGCAGGAGGAAGTAAATTTTAGACGAATTTTTGATAGCCATTGGGACTTAAAACAGTAGTGATCTAGACGGTATGTCCACATGACATATATGACCTAATAATGTTATGTGGACCGTTTTATTTCTAAATGCCTGAGGTTTGAATTGTTGCAGGCATCGGAGATATATGTTAATCTAATTATCGTTAATTACCTAAAACTATGGCACTACCAAGACATCATATGGCGAAGGGCAAGCAGGGCAGACGCAGAAGTCACCTTGCCTTGAAGCCTAAAAAGCTTACAGCGTGCTTGCATTGCAAGAGAATGATTTTAGCACATGCAGTTTGTAAGTATTGCGGATACTATAAGGGCAAAGAAATTATTAATATCCTAGCCAAAGAGCTTAAGAAAAAAGAGAAACAGCATTCTCATAAATAAAATATTAGATAATGGCATCTCGTCATTTAGCACGTTCTATCGCACTTCAATCGCTTTATGAGTGGGATTTTCGTGGTCAAAAAGGCGATGATCTTCTGGCAATAGTTGATAGGAATATCAAGGAGTTTGGTTCGGGCTTGGACGAAACGGCTTTTGTCTTCCAGCTGGTTAATGGCGTGATCGAAAAAAGAGAGAATATCGATGAGATTATTCAGAAGGCGGCTCCACAATGGCCTATGGCCCAAATTGCTAGCGTTGATAGGAATGTTTTACGCCTGGGTCTTTATGAGCTTCTATTTGGTAATCGCGACGAAGTTCCACCAAAAGTTGCCATCAATGAATCAATTGAATTGGCTAAGTCTTATGGCGGAGAGTCTTCTGGTAAATTTGTAAATGGTGTTCTTGGCACAATATATCGCGAGATAGGCGAGCCGGGCAAAGATGATGCACCCAAGAAGAAGGAAGAGGAGGGTGATAGTGAAGAAAAAGATAAACAAGAAGTAAGTTCTAGTGAAGAGCCGGTTATCGAAGAACAATAAATAATAATTTTCAGTTCTCAGCGCTCAATCTTCCGCGAAGATTGGGGATTGATAACTGCAAATTCTCAAAATGTCTGATATTGACATTTCAAAGCTCGAAAAAAATATTGAAGTTGAGTTTAAAGATAAAGACCTGCTTTTGCAGGCCCTAACTCATAGGTCATATATCAATGAAAATCCTAAATGGCACTTAGACCATAACGAGCGTCTGGAATTTTTAGGTGATGCGGTTTTAGAGTTAATAGTGACAGAATACTTGTACAAGAATTATCCGAATCCAGAAGGAGAAATGACAAATTGGCGCGCATCTTTGGTAAATGCAAATATGCTAGCCAAATTATCGTCCGAGTTTGACCTCAATGATTTTATCTTACTTTCGCGAGGAGAATCCAAAGATACTGGTCGGGCGAGGCAATATATTCTGGCTAATGCCTATGAAGCCGTAATAGGGGCTATATATTTGGATAGCGGTTATGAATCAGCTAAGGGATTTATAAATAAATATGTTTTGAAAGAATTGGCTGATATTATAGAAAATAAAACATATAGAGATGCCAAGAGTCTATTTCAGGAAAAAGCCCAGGAAAAAGTTGGTATTACACCAACCTATGAAGTTCTTGAAGAGTGGGGACCAGATCATGCCCGTAATTTTAAAGTCGGTGTATTTATAGAAAAAGAAATGGCTGGCCAGGGAGAGGGACCATCCAAGCAAGAGGCTCAGCAGGTGGCCGCAGAAGATGCACTTAAGAAAAAGGGTTGGTAACGAACTCCGCCCAGCCATATTGAAGAGTACGGCCGTAAATGCCTGCTGGCATTTCGCCCCTTACTCGCCTCGTCAGGCTCCGTAAGCCTCTTCAATATGGCTGGGCTTTGTTCCCATCTTTGGCTATTGCCTAGTAGGAATTTATTTGCTAGAATCTAGACCATGCTTAATATTAGACTACAAAGGACAGGCAAGAAGGGACAGGCCTATTTTAGGGTTATCGTCGTGGAACATACCAAGAAACCAAAGGGAGAGTTTTTGGAACTTCTAGGTTCGTATGATCCCCACATGAAGAAATTTGTTGTTAAAAAAGATAAAATCGAGGCTTGGATAGTCAAAGGAGCTCAGGTTTCACCAACAGTTAATAACTTGATGGTTAACTATAAGATCTGGGACAGGCCCAAAGTACAGAGCTGGAAAGCTAAGAAAAAAGAAGCTGTCAAACCGGTTGCAGGAGAGCAGAAGCCGAAAGTAGAAACTGTGGTAAAAGAAGAACCAGTAATTATAGAAGAACCAGCCAAAGAAGCAGAAGTCATGGCATAATGAAATTAGTAAAACCCGCCAGAGGCGGGTTTTATGATACTCGTATTCGGATAATAATTGATTTTGGTCGGTTTTAGTTATAGATTTACTGATAATGGAGATAATAACTATTGATTCGGCCAGTGATTACGAGGAGGCGATTGGGATTGCTGTTGGTGTATTGAGTCGCGGTGGCGTCATTGTCTATCCCACAGACACCCTATATGGTCTTGGGGCAAATGCCATGAATTACGACGCTGTTCGTAGAATTTTCGATATTAAAGAAAGAGACCCTTCTAAGCCTCTCCCAATCCTGATAAAAAATATGATCTGGGCTAAAGGACTGGCCTATATTTCTCCAAAACAAGAGCGAATTCTAGAAAAAATATGGCCAGGAAAAGTAACCGCAATCTTAGAAAAAAAAGATATCGTATTAGATATTGTCAGTGCAAAGACTAGAACTATTGGCATCAGAATAGCTGATCATCCTTTTACGGATAAACTTTTAGGTAGATTTGGCTACCCAATTATATCAACTTCGGCAAATATATCTGGAGATGAGCCGACACTGAAGATAGATGATATTATTCAGATTTTTTCAGAAAAAAGATTTAAACCTGACCTAATAATTGATATCGGGACTTTACCAAAGTCAGATGCCTCTATAGTGATTGACATGACAACCGAGAAGCCAAAGATTTTACGTGTTGGTCCGTCCAGTCCAGATGAGCTACTTAAGATATTAGAAATATGATAATTAACGGTAAAAATATCGCAGACCGCATTCTAACCGACATGAGGAACAAGATTGTTGGCAGGAATTTTTGCGTAACAGCAATAATCATTGGGGATGATCCTAGCTTGGTTAAATTTATTAATTTAAAACAAAAAGCAGCTGAGGCAGTAGGAGTGAAATTTAAATGTATTTCACTAGCAAAGAATGCCAGTCAAAATGAGATTGAAAAAATCATTGACGATTTGAATTTAGATGAATCTGTGCATGGTATTTTTGTCGAATTACCCCTGTCGAAACATTTAGACACAAGGAAGGTACTAAATAAAATTTACGCGAGCAAAGATATAGATCTGTTATCCGATACATCAAAGACTAATGCCGACGAGAACATTAATGGCCTAATGTCGCCGACAGTTTTTGCGATTGATGAAATTTTGAAGGAATTTAATATTAATTTACTAAACAAGAGTGTGGCTATTTTTGGCATGGGGGAGTTGGTTGGTCAGCCGGTAGCAGTATGGTTCAGAAAAAATGGCTGTGAAGTTTTTGAAATTGACGAATTTACTAAAAATCCAGAAACACTATCCAGAAAAGCAGATATAATCGTTTCTGGTGTAGGTCAGCCTGAGCTTATAAGTAAAGACATGGTCAAAGAAGGTGTTATTATCTTCGATTTTGGATATGGGGTTAAAGACGGCAAGATAAGAGGAGATGTCTGTGATGATGTGTCTGAGAAAGCCAGTCTAATGACACCTGTACCTAACGGCGTCGGACCATTAGTAATCGCCGCTATTTTTAATAATCTGCTCTTACTAAACGAATCTAGTCTTATTTAACAGCGAAGCGCGTCCCGCATTTTGGCTTCTAAAAAACCGTCTAGTTCCATTCTGGTGCCCGAGGTGGGAGTTGAACCCACAAGCCTGTAAAGGCACACGATTTTGAGTCGTGCGCGTATGCCAATTCCGCCACTCGGGCCGATCTTAAAAAACTGTCGCCGAGTGTTGGTCTTAGACGACTTTTTGTCGCCCGCGAAAAGCTGTACATGCTCGCTTTTCGCCCACTCGGTTCCTAACTATGAGATATTATCATTTTGAGACCTGATTTTCAACTTAAATTCATATTGCAAAGAGGCCATGGCATGATATGATTAGTCTATAAATTATGGCTAGAATAATCGCAGTTGTGAATCAGAAGGGCGGAGTAGGCAAGACGACCACAGCCGTTAATTTAGCGGCATACATGGCTTCTCGGGGGAAATATGTTTTACTAGTTGATTTGGATGCTCAGGCTAATGCTACTTTAGGTTTGGGTGTTCATGTCGGTGAAGATAGATCTAATATCTATCATGCCTTAGTGATTGATCAAAATCCTGAAACTATTTTGAAACGCACTTCCATATTTGGTTTCGATATATTGCCAGCAGATCAAAGTTTAGCTGGTGCAACGGTTGAGTTGGTATCGATGGAAGAAAGGGAAAGCCGTCTCAAGAAAGTTCTAAATTCAGTTCGCACTAATTATGACTATGTACTGATAGACTGTCCGCCATCGTTGGGACTTTTAACAATTAACGGTTTAACTGCCGCAGAGCGTGTGATTATCCCGGTTCAGTGTGAATATTATGCCCTTGAAGGTCTCAACCAGTTACTAAAAACCATTGATCTTGTACGGGCTGGTCTTAATCCGGACTTGCAAGTATTGGGAGTTGTCCTTACAATGTATGATAAGAGGAATCAATTGGCGAGGCAGGTGGTAAATGAAGTTTTTAAAAATTTTCCAGGTAGAGTCTTTGATTCAATAATTCCCAGAACCATTTCATTAGCTGAAGCGCCAAGTTTTGGCAAGACAATATTGCAGTTTGACCCAAACTCAAAAGCGGCAAAAGCCTATAAGCAGTTAGCAGAAGAAGTCATAAAATATTCAAATTAATAAAAAATTAATAAAAAGATAATATGTCAAATGAAACTCCATTGACCTTTGAGTCAAAAGAACAAGGTAGCTCAAAATTTATTGAGATAGAATGGTATAATAGAGGAGGGGGTCGTGATCATGTGACCCTGAAGATACCAGTTGATTGGGATATTAGAGCTCTATTAGAAGAGTGTAAAAAGGACACAGATTTTTGGACTAAGAACTATGGATTAAACTGGGACGAGGGCGAAGACAATAAATGGGGTGTATTTGCGGTCTGGCTTAAATCTAGAGGGGCACAAGAGGCAAGCATTGAGAAAATCAATTCTAGTACAATAAAGTAATTATTTTTTCATGAAAAAATTATTCGGGCTAGGCAAGGGCTTAGGGTCGTTAATTCCACCGACGACGAATATTAAACCTCAATTACAGAAGGAGAATGTTTTTTATGTTGAAATAAATAAAGTTAGACCTAATCCGAATCAACCTCGACGTGATTTTGACGGAGAAGGTATAAAAGAATTAGCCAAATCCATTCGAAAATATGGAGTACTCCAACCATTGTTGGTTACCAAAATCGAAGAACAGAGTAATCGTGGTCTCGACGTTTCTTATAGCTTGATTGCCGGAGAAAGAAGATTGCGTGCCGCCAGAGAAGCCGGCCTGCCACATGTACCAGTAATTATTCGGGATGATTTCGACGAGGATAGAACGAAATTAGAAGTGGCATTAATTGAGAACGTTCAAAGAAAGGATTTAAATCCAATCGAAGAAGCTGAGGCCTATAACAGATTCAGTAAAGAATTCGGATTAACTCAAAAAGAAATTGCTGAAAAAGTTTCAAAGTCTCGCGAAGTTGTGGCTAATGCCGTTAGACTATTGAGTTTGCCCGAAGATATAAAAGAATCCGTGCGAACGGAAAAAATTAGTCGGGCCCATGCTAGAGCTCTTCTGGCATTTAGTGACGAGGCCAAACAAAGAAGTATATACGGCCAGATAATAAATGCTGGTCTTTCGTCGAAAGAAGTCGAAGAGATCGCCTCAATAGTTAAAGGCGCAAGTGCTAAAGTTATAAAAGAACCAGCTAAATTTTTTCAACTTGAAAAAAATTTGGGAGATATGCTGGCAGTGCCTGTCTCTATACATTCAGGGGGGAAAGGTGGTAGAATAATAATAAGATTTGCAAGTTTAGAAGAATTAAATAAAATTGCAAAGACAATTATAGATTAAGGGTTATACCTAAAAGGCCGCGAAAGCGGCCTTTTAGGTTTTCGCGATTATTTATTTGCGGCGTTTATTCTTAGAACCTGGCTTAATAATTGGTCGTGCTTTATCAGTTTTTTTATTTGTAGTCAGAACCTTTATAGCTTTTTTAACTGATTCCATGGCCGAATGTTCTTTAAGCCAAATATTGATTTCATGGCGAGCTTGATTTGTCTTTACTAGTCTAAGCCAGTCTCTAGATGGCTTAGCATCTTTGCCTTTTATGATTTCTACAACTTCTCCGTTCTTGAGTTCATATTCCAATGGCACGATTCTGTTATTAATTCTGGCGCCACGTGTTCGATGGCCTAAGTCGGTATGCACTTTATAGGCGAAATCTATAGGCGTTGAGCCCCTGGGTAGATCTTTAATCTGACCATTTGGCGTAAATGCAAAAATTCTGGATTTCAAAAAATCGGACTTAACGTGATCAAGAGTTTCACCGGTCGTAACGCCTCTTAAAAAGTTTCGCAGTTCGATAATCCATTGAACTTCTTTAGGGTTTATTCTAAACGCATCTTTTTTCCCGCTTTCACTATAAAGCCAATGAGCCGCAATACCTTTATCGGCATAATCGTGCATTTCGGGGGTCCTTATTTGAATTTCGACTATTTTACCACCCTCACAAAACACAGTTGTATGAAGAGACTGATATCCCGATGGCTTGGGCAGGGCGATATAATCTTTAACCAATCCGGGCAATGGCCTGTAATATTTATGTATAACACCCATTGTCTCATAGCAAGACTTAATGTCGGGTACAATTATACGTAGCGCTACGAGATCATATACACGATTAGGATCCCTGTCGTATTTTATAAGTTTGCGATGCAAACTAAAGAGATGCTTAACACGTGAATCAATATTAATTATCTTAATGCCAGCTAGGAGTATATGTTTTTTTATTTCTGGTTTAATCTCATCAATGTATTTCTTTCTGTGGAGATATTTATCTTTAATCTGGCTCATTAACCAAGTGTATTCTTCCGGCTGAGCGTATTTAAAGGCCAAATCCTCGAGTTCTCCTCTAAGATTCCCCATGCCGAGTCTTTCTGCGATCGGTGCATAGATCTCCATAGTTTCAATGGCAATTCTCTTTTGATCTTCGGATGGCATGAATTCAAGGGTGCTGATATTATGTAAGCGATCGGCGAGCTTTATGATAATAACGCGGATGTCATCAGCCATGGCAAAGAACATCTTTTTTAATGAAGCTACGTGCGTGGGATCTTCCAGGTCACCGTTTCTGCCTATTTTTCTAAGTTTAGTTACACCTTCAACTAGACTTGCGATCTCTTTGCCAAAATCCTTTCTTATTCTTTCAATCGTGAAATCTGTATCTTCGGCAACATCATGAAGAAGAGCGGCAATGATTGTCGGTGTATCCATATTCCAATCAGCCAATATTTCAGCGACTTTTAAGGGATGAGATATATAATCCTCGCCAGATTTTCTTTTCTGTCCAAGATGAGCTCTTTGGGCATAGTCAAAAGCCAGAAGTATTTTATCTTTGTCAGCTTTGGTATATCTTGGATTTGATATAATTTTCTGAGGAATATCCATGACCTTGACGATCTATTAATGGACCAATTGTATTATATCTAGTTATTTCTGGCAATTATACTAATAGGAATCCGCCGATAACGGATTCTTATTAGACGCGAAAATAAGTATTAAAAATTATTCCTCTTCTTTGTCTTCTTTATCTTCCGTAGCTTCTGCCCATGCTCGATCATTATTTTCTTTTTCAGTTATCTTATCGGCTTTTTCCAGAGTAGGATTATGGGCAATTTTCTTAGTATTTTTGCATTTGGGATAATTCGCACAGGCAATAAATTTACCAAAGCGACCTTTTCTAAAGACCATTTTACCACCATCTTTTTCACAAATTTCACCAGTCTCTTCATCTGGTTCTTTATCTTTTTTGTCTTTGAGGATGTTTTTACATGTTGGAAAATTGGAACAAGCAGCAAATCGGCCAAATCGGCCCATTTTATAAATCATCTTACTACCGCACTTATCACAATTAACACCAACATCTTCTATATTGGTTACTTCTTCTTTTGTTACTTCTTCGTATTTTTCTTTTAGGTTTTTATCAAATGGCATATAGAATTCTTTTATTACCGGAATCCATTGCATCTCGCCTAGAGCAATAGCATCAAGTTCTTCTTCCATTTTAGATGTAAATCCAATATCTACAATGGTGGGAAAGTGTTTAACTAGCACATCATTAACCATAATTCCTATTTCGGTGGGATGAAAATAACGAGAGGGGTCTTTGGCGGTATAATTACGAGCTAAAATCGTAGAAATAATTGGGGCATATGTGGAAGGCCTTCCAATGCCTTCTTTCTCAAGAGTTTTGATCAGCGAAGCTTCATTAAAGCGAGCTGGCGGTTTAGTGAAGTGTTGTTCTGGAGTCAGGCCTGCTAATTCTAGTTCGTTGCCCTGCTTAACTATAGGTAAGTCATTCTCGGTAATCTTGACTGGGTAAATCTTAAGGAATCCATCAAATTTAATAGTTGAGCCGTTGGCTCTAAAATTATACTTGCCAGCACCGATGTCGATGCTAGTTGCATCAAATACTGCCTTAGGCATTTGAGAGGCGATGAAGCGTCTCCAAATGAGGTTGTATAATTTGAATTCTTGTGATGATAAATAGTTTTTAATACTATCTGGTGTACGATGCGGATCGGTAGGTCGAACTGCTTCATGAGCCTCTTGAGCTGATTTAGATTTTGTCTGATATTTTTTGAGTTCGTGATATTGTGCTCCAAGATTCTTTGTAATGTAGTTACGGGCCGCGACGAGTGACTCTTCTGATAAATTTTGCGAATCAGTTCGCATGTAAGTGATAAGACCCACTGAACCATCGTCTCCTAGCTCAATACCTTCATAAAGTCTTTGAGCTAACATCATCGTCTGCTTGGCTGAAAAATGTAACTTACGTGCCGAATCTTGTTGTAGAGTACTAGTTGTAAACGGCGCGAATGGAGATCGAGTAGTCTCATTTTTATCAACATTACTGATAATATACTTTTCGTCTTTTAAGTCCGTTAAAATCTTTTGGGCTTCGTTCTCATTTTTTATTTCTAGTTTATCTATGGTTTTATCGGCAATCTTATTCAGGAATGCATCAAATTCACGGTTATCAATTTTGAACTTTGCCTGAATATCCCAATACTCGTCAGCTTTGAATTTTTCTATTTCTCGCTCTCTCTCAACAATTAAGCGGACGGCTACCGACTGTACTCGTCCAGCCGAAAGTCCACGAGCAACCTTTTTCCAGAGGAATGGGGAAAGTTTATAACCAACTAGTCGGTCAAGAATACGTCTAGCTTGCTGTGCATCAACAAGATTCTGGTCGAGCTTTCGTGGATGTTCCAGGGCGTGATTGATCGCAGTTTTAGTAATTTCATGAAATACAATTCTCTCCGTGTCTTTTTTAGATTTATCAATCCCCAGGGCTTTGATCAGGTGCCAAGATATAGCTTCTCCTTCGCGATCCTCGTCAGTAGCCAGAATTATCTTATCAGACTTATCTGCCAGTTTTTTTAATTCGGAAACGGTTTTTCGCGATTTTGTCGGTATTACATATTTTGGAGTAAAATCATTTTCTGTATCAATACCAAGATCACCCTTTGGTAAATCGCGAATATGGCCAAACGAAGATTTGACAACAAAATCTGTGCCAACAAATCGAGAGATGGTTTTTGCCTTAGTAGGCGATTCAACAATTACTAAATTCATTAATTATTATTAAGTATGTACTTGCCAGAGTTCAACTGTCTAATTTTGCTCCCAATTTCCATAATTGACAACCTTGTTAATATTTTCGAAGCTTCATCCTGACAGAATTCGATTATAGTGTCAAGATCAGTAGGTCCATGTATGCTAAGGCATTCGATAATTTTTTCCTCTAGTAATCCCTCTGGACTTATGGCTTTTTGGTAGATAGGTTGCATCCTGAGCTGCCCATATTCTTCGACAATATCATCTGCCGAAATGACAAGCTTAGCGCCTCTCTGAATTAATTTATTGGCGCCAAGTGACTTAGGCGAAAATATTGTTCCAGGGATTGCAAAGACGTCGCGATTTTGATCAAGCGCACAATTGGCCGTGATTAATGATCCACTTTTTTCATCTGCTTCAATGATCAATACTCCCATAGATAATCCGCTGATAATACGATTGCGAGCCGGAAAAGTAAATGCAGCCGCTCGCTTATCTGATTTATATTCAGACAGAATCAGACCGCCATTCTGAATAATTTGTCTGGCAAGCATGAAATTTGTTTGGGGAGCAATAAATCTATCTTCAATACTTGATCCCAGAACGGCGATAGTCTTACCGTTATTATCAAGCGTGGATTTATGAGCAATTGCATCAATACCCAGGGCTAATCCGCTGACAATCGTGAAGTTGCTTTCTATGAGTCTTCGAACAATAGTTTGGCAGGCTTCTTTGCCGTAGGATGTATGTTTCCTGGTGCCTACGACGCCTATACAATCCGAACTTAAGAGCTCGGTATTGCCACGACAATAAATTGCCTTTGGGGCAGAAGGAATATGTCTTAACCGATGAGGATAGATTTTGCTAGAAATCTTTATTTCTATAATCTTCTCGGCAGTCATTGTATAAATATTAAATCAATAGAAGAAAATCGCAAAGTTCACTTTGATATATTCTTGAAACTATGTATATAATTAAGGATAAATTAAGTAATAAGTATGCATTTATCCGTAATTATCCCAGCCTATAATGAAGAAGACAGAATTACAAAGACGATAAGGTCAGTTTCTGAATTTTTGTCTAGCGAGAATTATGATTATGAAATTCTTGTTGTGGATGATGGTTCTCGGGATAAGACAATTCAGGTCGTCGATGATTTAAAAAAAGAGATTACTAATTTAGAGTTGATTGGCAACAAAGATAACAATGGCAAGGGCTATGTAGTTGGGCAGGGGATGCTCAGGGCCAGAGGCGATGTTAGATTATTCATGGATGCTGATAATGCCACCCCGATCGACTATATAAAAGATGCTGAAGTTTGGATAAGCAGAGGCTTTGATGTTGTTATTGCATCTTTGACCGAACCCGGATCTAAGATAGTGGGCCATGAGATGTGGTATAGAAGATTTCTTGGACGAATCGCAAATATGATAACTCAGATATTAGCAACTCCGGGCATATCAGACACACAGAGGGGTTTTAAGGTTTTTACATCTAAGGCCGCTGAAGATATATTCTCGCGAACAACAATTAAGCGTTGGGGATTCGATATGGAAGCATTAGCACTGGCACAGAAACTTGGATATAAAATTAAATCGATACCAATCATCTGGAACAACAATCCGAATTCCAGAGTAAATATTTGGGCTTATCCGAAGACATTGCTTGACGCAGTCAAAATCAGATGGAATCTTTGGACTGGAATCTATAACAATAAATCGAAACGCCATGCTTAATGAATTTCGCCAAGATATTGTAACCAGTGAATGGGTACTCTATGCTACCAATCGCGTCAAAGGTCATATTAAAACTGAGACGGAAGATAAACCATCACCCATAAGCGAGTGTCCGTTTGAAAATCCCCAAAAGAGTGGCAACGAGAAGCCGATTTTGATATTGAATAAGGGACAGAAAATTGAATGGAGTGAAGATGCAGAATGGACAACGCAAGTTTTGCTAAATAAATTTCCGGCATTAACTCATGGTAAATGTGGACAAATTAAAATTGATGGTCCATTCAATTCTTTTGATGCTAGTGGACTACATGAATTAGTTATAACACACTCTCACGATAGGCATTTCGCACAGTTTACGAACGATGAAACTTTAGAAGTATTGAGGTGCTATAAAGAAAGGCTAGAACAAATGGCAAAAGATGACTGTGGCGAATACGTTTTTATATTTCATAATCATGGCAAGAAAGCTGGGGCGTCTCAATATCATAATCATTCTCAGATAATGTCTCTGCCAATTGTACCGCACAATGTAATAAAAAATATACGTGGCGCCGAAGAATTTTATAAAAAGAATGATCAAAAAGTTTTTACGGCATTGTTAAATTGGGAATTGCGTGATCGCAAGAGGATAATTTATGAGAATGAAAAATTTATTGCTCTGTGCCCATATGTTTCAAAAGATTTATACGAGATTAAAATATTTCCCAAAGACGATCATTGTGACTTCAGGCAGACAGATGTAGCTGATTTAGTATATTTCGCAGATGCACTTAATAAGGTCCTGGCCAGTCTAAATGAAAAGCTTGGAAATCCTGATTATAATTTTTATATTAATACCGTTCCGATATCGAATAATTCATCAGTTAATCACGAATATTTTAGATGGCATCTTGATATTATGCCTCGAGTAAATGTTTTAGGTGGCGTTGAGCTGGGCGTGAGCGTCTATGTTAACATGGTTGATCCCAATGACGCAGCTGAACTGCTTAGAATACGATGACGAATCTGATAACGACAATTGGTGCTTGGGTTTTAACAATAATTGATAGGATGGGTTATGGTGGCGTCTTTATCCTATCGCTAGTTGAGAGTGCTGGAATACCCATACCTTCAGAGATAGTTTTGCCATTTTCTGGTTTTCTGGTTTTTTCGGGCAGATTCAATTTTTGGCTGATTGTATTACTGGCAACGCTCGCAAATTATGTCGGTTCGGTAATCCTTTTCTATATAGGGAAAAGCGGTGGTAGATGGTTTTTGGAACGATATGGAAAATATGTATTAATCTCTGGTCATGATCTTGAGATTGGGGACAAATGGTTCCATCGTCATGGAGGCAAGGTAGCCTTTTGGGGCAGACTGTTGCCAGTAGTCAGGACTTTCATATCTCTACCAGCTGGTGTTTCTAGAATGAATTTTAAGAGGTTTTCTCTCTATACTCTACTAGGAGCGCTACCCTGGAACTTCGTGCTTACCTATATTGGATTAAAAACTGGTGCCAACTGGGAAATTCTGAAGAGATATTTTCATCTGGCCGATTACATTATTATCGGTTTTGTGATCTTATTGGTGGTTTGGTTTATATACAAAAAACAATGGGCAAAAAGGAAAAATTAATAATTTCGAACTGGAAAGATTATATTCAAACCGAGATTCAGGCACGGGAAATATTAGATGGTATTAATGATTATTTAGAATCACTCTCGGAAACTATAGATATACCGTTAGTCTTTTGTCCAAAGAATGATTTGTTGATCTCGGTATCTGAATTATTAAAGAAGTCGCATTTGGCACACAATGCTTTCCTGGGCTCACAAGATATTCCAGATATAAAAGTAGATGGATTGAGATATGCGATTCTAGGTCATTCAAGTCGAAGATATAATTTGGGCGAGACCGATGATGTAGTAAATAAAAAAATAAACAAAGCAATAGAAATAGGGCTGGTTCCGATAGTATGTATTGGTGAAAAGAATAAAGATGACAATACTGACGAGTTTATCGAAAATCAAATTAAGGCAACTTTTAAGGATTTATCAATTGATCAGATTGAGAAGTGCATGATTGTCTATGAACCAGTCTGGGCGATTACAAGCGATCTTGGCTCAAATCCTGATGATTCGAATAGCGCCTCTGATAGAATTAATTTTATTAATAATCTTCTAGCTAAGAATTGGAATTTAAAATCTGAAAGTCTTCCAGTGGGGCTCTATGGCGGTTCAGTTAACAGTAAAAATGTTAATGCTTTCCTATCTAATGAAGCATTCTCGGGAGTTTTAATTGGAAAAGCTAGTAGTATAAAAACGGAATTTCTAAAGATATTGTCAGAAATAGTTAAATCTTGAGAAGATGAAATCAATAAAGGAAATCGGAGATATTAGAAATAAAAAGATATTATTAAGAGCTGATTTAGATGTGGCCGTAGCTGAGAATAAAATTATTGAAACGTTTAGAATTGACAGGCAGAAAGAGACTATAGATTATTTGATTAAAAATGGTGCCAAACTTGTAGTCATTGGTCATATATCAGATATCGATTCTTTCGGACCAATCGTAGAACAATTGAGTCAATCGTGGGGTTGTCGATTGGAGTTTTTGCCCAAATTAACAGACATAGAATATTTTTTAAGTAACAGTCAGCTCAATGTTGCTATTGTTGAGAATATAAGGCGCTTTGATGGCGAAAAAGAAAATAGTGATGAACTTGCCAGAAAATTAGCAAATGGATTCGACCTCTATGTTAATAATAATTTTGCAGTTTGTCATCGAAATCACGCATCAGTTGTTGCAGTGACAAAATTTTTGCCATCTTATGCCGGATCTCAACTGATAAGAGAGGTTGAGATATTGACTAAAGCAATTAATAGGCCACGAGTTGGTAAAATAGTCGTGATAGGTGGTGCCAAGACGGAGACTAAAATTCCTGTGATGAAATCTTTTTTGACAAAATCCGAAAAAATATTAATAGGAGGTGTCGTTGCTAATGATTTTCTGAAGGCGAAGGGATTTGAAGTTGGAAATTCTAAAGTTGATTCGGACCCAGGAAAACTATTTGCGGGCCTGGAACTTGATAATCCAGCTATAATATCACCAAAAGATTTTGTAATTAGTGATAAAAAGATTTTAGATATTGGAGCAAAAACTATTGAAGAATTTTGTACTATTATTAAATCCGCTCAGATGGTTATATGGAATGGACCCTTAGGATATTTTGAAGACGAAAGATTTGCCAATGGTACAAGGAGAGTTGCCGAAGCGATTGCCGGTGTGCCTGAGTCGATTGTTGGGGGCGGGGATACAATTTCCGCGATTTATAAATTTGGGCTAGCGAGTAAGTATACGTTCATCTCAACTGGTGGTGGGGCGATGTTGGAATTTTTATCTGGTAATCAATTGCCGGGATTGACAGCTTTAAATAGATAATGACCAAATTTAAAGAAAACAAAGAAGAGGAGGGAATTAACGATGATAAAAAAATCATCGTCTTTTACCATAAAAATTGTACAGACGGTTTTTGTGGTGCCTGGGCTGCTTGGAAAAAATTTGGGAAAGAAGCTGAGTATATAGCCGTGGATCCTAATGCCAGAGCACCAATATTAAAGAACAAAGAGATATATGCCGTTGATATGGGTTTTTTAGCCGATGAAAATGAAGTGTTGGTAGCTGATAATATCAAATTGACAACGATTGATCATCATACTAGCCGTAAAGATACTATATTTAAGACTAAGGATTATTCGTTTGATCTTAATCATTCCGGATGTGTCCTGGCTTGGCAATATTTTCATCCAGGTAAATCTGTTCCAAAATTTCTTTTACAGGTTGAGGATTTTGATCTTTGGAAATTCAATCTACCCGGGACTGGTGAACTCATTGCCTTTCTGGATCTATATGATTTTACCTTTAATATTTATGATGAATTGATTAAAGAATTTGAAGACGATACAAGGGCCGCAGAGTTTATTAATAAAGGCAAAATTCTTCTAGAATTTGAGAAAAAACAGATTGAGGAAATAATTAGAAGTGGGGCAATGTTAGCTATATTTGAAGGGATTAAGACCTATGTTATTAATTCCAGCCTATACACTTCTAGAATTGGAGACGGTTTATGGAGAATATTGCCGCCAATGGGTATAGTTTGGAGTGAGAAAAATGGCAAGAGATATGTCTCCTTAAGGTCTAATGGTATGATTGATGTTTCTGTTATCGGCGTAAAATATGGTGGTGGCGGCCACAAAGCAGCAGCCGGCTTTACTCAGAGGCTAGATGAAAAATTACCATGGGAATATATTCATGAATAAAACAATGGAAAAAATTATTATACATACAGATGGCGGATCTAGGGGTAATCCTGGCGAAGCGGCAATTGGCATAGTCATAGAAAGTGTATTAACCGGTAAGAAAGAATACGGTGAATATATCGGTCATGCTACCAACAATCAAGCTGAATATCAGGCCGTGGTTTTTGCTCTAAAAAAAATGAAACAACTTGTCGGTTCAGACAAATGTAAAGATGTATCCGTGGAATTTTATGTTGATAGTGAGCTACTAGCAAAACAGATGAACGGTGAATATAAAATAAAAGACGAAGATATAAAAGATTATTTCCTAGAAATTTGGAATTTGAAAATAGACTTTAAGGAGGTATCTTTCAAACATATTTTGCGCGACAAAAATGAGGCTGCTGATAAGTTGGTCAACCAAGTATTAGACAGAGAGTCTAATAAATTAGCTATATAATACTAGGGTCACGGGCTCCCTTTTATTTTACGCTAAAATATGCTATAATATACTTGTCCTTGTAAACTAGGCAATTACTCTCATCGAAAGATGGGGGAGGAAAGTCCGAGCACTACTCCGCGAGCGTAAGCGAGCG
>Ga0209727_1001318_pt1 | contig 20879 bp, 21 predicted proteins | sample RifGroC1_FD_183995 | JGI IMG/M metagenome (GOLD analysis project Ga0209727, IMG submission 183995) | Groundwater microbial communities from Rifle, Colorado, USA - Groundwater C1 (SPAdes) (version 2) | ecosystem: Environmental > Aquatic > Deep subsurface > Groundwater | place: Rifle, Colorado...
GCCTATCTCAGTGATGTGCTGAAAAGGCTGCCGACGCATAAAGCGACCCAAATAGAAGAATTACTGCCACATCGCTGGAAATCCAACTCAAATTAAAAAATAGGCATGGGGTTCAGCGGACGCTTACATTTAATCAAATTTAAAAAAAGCTTCCTATAAAGGAAGCTTTTTTATTTTCGAATCTAAAATAAATCAAACATATTGAGCTGGGGTGTGATTTTCTCAATTTTAGGTTTTGGTACATGTAAACATTCAAATTCATCTACAGGAAAACCATTCATAAAATTAATTAATTGATACGGCTGTTTTAATGTTAACCACTCTTCTAATTGTTCATGAGGAATAATAACAACTGATCTTTTGACATCACCAGGTTCATGGAAATCCTTCATCATCGGATGATCTATAGCATCCATGGTTAACATCGCAGCTGAACGAATTATTTTGTCATTTAATTTTCTAATCTCATAAAGTGCAGCAATATAAAATGCCCGCCCATCTTTACGCTTTACAGCCCAGCGTTGTGGCTTGTTATCTATATATTTGCTTTCATAAAACTCAGTTACAGGGATTACGCCAAACTTACATTTGTAGGCAGATTCTTGAAAACTTGGTTTCTGAAAAATAGTTTCGTGACGTGCATTATAAGTATGTTTTGAAATATTAATATCTTCTGCCCATTTGGGTACTAAACCAAACAGAACCTCCCTCCACACCAAACCTTGTTCAGATTTAAACAATAATGGAGTTTTATAACTTGGATAAACCTCTTCTTCATAGGCAAAAGATACAAGCGGCAATTCAAGTTGCTTTACTTGTTCCAGTGTGATGGGTTTAAAGTTAGCACACATAAAAATGATCTTCAAAATAATAAAAGCCTCCGAAGAGGCTTTTATTTTAGATGAAATTAATCACCTGTATAACCTTTAAGTTTTAAACGTGCAGCATGTAACAATGGCTCTGTATAACCAGATGGTTGCTCAGCGCCTTTGAAAATTAAATCAGAAGCAGCTTGGAAAGCGATGCCATCAAAGTTTGGTGCCATTGGCGTATAAAGTGGATCATTCGCATTTTGTTGATCTACAATTACAGCCATACGTTTCAATACCTCTTCAACTTGTTCACGCGTTACGATACTGTGACGTAACCAGTTTGCAACATGTTGAGAAGAAATACGTAATGTTGCACGGTCTTCCATCAAACCAACGTTGTTGATATCTGGAACTTTAGAACATCCAACACCTAAATCAACCCAACGAACAACATAACCCAAGATACCTTGACAGTTATTTTCAAGTTCGTTGTTTAGTTCTTCTGCTGTCCAGTTAGTTTCCGGAGCAAAAGGAGGTGTTAACAAATCATCCAAAGTCAACATGTCTTGAGATGCTAATTCATCTTGACGAGCTTTTACATTGATTTGGTGATAATGCATTGCGTGAAGTACCGCACCTGTTGGTGATGGAACCCATGCACATGATGCACCCGCATTTGGATGTGCAATCTTAGTCGCCAACATATCTTTCATGCTGTCAGGTTTTGGCCACATACCTTTACCGATCTGTGCTTTACCTTGTAAACCGCACTCTAAACCAATCGCAACGTTTCGATTTTCGTAAGCAGCAATCCATTTTTGAGTTTTAACAGCTTCTTTACGAACAACTGGTGCAGCTTCCATAGAAGTATGGATTTCATCACCAGTACGATCCATGAAACCTGTGTTAATGAAAATTGTACGGTCTTTTGCAGCTGCGATACAGTTTTTCAAGTTTACAGATGTACGACGCTCTTCATCCATAATACCGATTTTAAGTGTTTTAGCAGGCAAACCAAGAGCTTGTTCAGCGCGTTCAAACAACTCAACCGCAAATGCAACTTCTTCTGGACCATGCATTTTTGGTTTAACGATATACATCGAACCTTTACGAGAGTTATGGTTTTCGTTTTCACCACGGATATCTACAATACTTAGTAACGGAGTTACTAAAGCATCCATAATACCTTCGAAAACTTCTTCACCTTCAACAAGGATGGCTGGGTTTGTCATCAAGTGACCAACGTTACGAAGAAGCATCAATGAACGACCATGTAAAGTTGTCGTTCCACCGATCAAGTTTTTAACAGTACGATCTTTATTAAGAGCACGAGTAACTGTTTTACCGTTCTTCTCGATTGATTCTTGTAAATCACCCTTCATTAAGCCTAACCAGTTACGGTAGCCTTCTACTTTTTCTTCAGCATCTACAGCTGCTACAGAATCTTCCAAATCTTGAATAGTTGTAATTGCTGCTTCAAGTGTTAAATCTTTAACGCCTGCTGCATCAGTTTTACCAATTGGGCTATTCGCATCGATATCGATAATTACATGCAAGCCATTGTTTAATAAAACAACCTCTGTAGGGTTTTCTGCTTCACCATTAAAGCCAACGAATTGTGACTCATGAGCTAAAGAAGTAGTAGAACCATCTTTCAACGTAACAACTAAACGGTTATGTTCGATTGCGTATTTAGTCGCATCAGCATGTGAACCTTGTGCCAATGGGAAAGTTTGATTTAAGAAATCTTTAGCAAAAGCAATAACTTTGTCGCCACGAACAGGGTTATAACCCTTGCCTTTTTCAGCGCCGTTTTCTTCAGAAATTACATCAGTACCATAAAGTGCATCGTATAATGAACCCCAACGTGCATTTGCAGCATTTAAGCAATAACGTGCATTACGTACAGGTACAACAAGCTGTGGACCAGCTAATAATGCGATTTCTTCATCAACATTTTCAGTTGTAACTTTGAAGTCTTCAACTTCAGGAACAAGATAACCAATTTCAGTTAAGAATGCCTTATAAGCATTTAACTCAAATTTATTATTGCGGTGCCATTCATCAATTTTAGCTTGTAGCTCTTCACGCTTCGCTAATAATGCTTTGTTCTTAGGGCTAAGATCGACAACGACTTGCTCGAAATTTTTCCAGTAAGTTTCACTATCTAAACCAGAACCTGGTAAAGCTTCATTTTCGATGAAATCGTAAAGTTCTTTAGCAATCGCTAGCTTGCCTTTTTGAATACGTACAGTCATTGTCTTTCCTGATGGTGCTAACTTTTTATAACAAGAATCCTAGTATACTGATTTATACTAGCCTGAATAGTAATATCACATTCCTAAATAGTAAGCATTTTCTCAATTAGAAGTATTGACAACTACGAGATTTAGTAAATCAAAACTTTAAATTAAAATTTTACTTATTCTATGAGGATGTAATGATCTCACAGTCTTAAAAACACATTTAGTTATAACAAAAATCAACCAAGAATAAAGCTTTCTCAGTATCAAAATATAAAAAAAAGCATTCCGAAGAATGCCTTTATAAATTATGAAGTTTTAGCCATATCAATTTGGCGATGTTCAGAGTGCAGATATGCATCTGATTGCATTTCTAACAATCTGGAACGTGTACGTTCAATTTCAAATGCTAATTTAGATCCTTCATATAACTCAATAATCGAATCTTCTGAATTAATCAATAATTTAACGCCTCTGTCATAGAATTCATCGACCAAATAAATAAAGCGACGAGTTCCTTCCGAAAGGAAATCTGTTAAATGTGGAACATTACTAACTAACACAGTGTTGTAGATATTTGCGATTTCAATAAAATCAGCGGGGCTTCTCGGTTTAAAACATAATTCTGAGAATTCACACCATAGAACATCTTCTGTATGCCCGAGTGTTTCAACTACACGATTATTAATCATAATCGGTGAGTTTGACTTCACTTGAGTCTGAGTTAATGCATTGAAACGCTCTAACATCCATACTTGAGCATCAGCACTCAATGGATATTTAAACAATTGAGCTTGCTTCAATACACGTAGTCTGTAATCAATTCCTGCATCAACATTTAATACTGTGCAATTTTTTTGTACACATTCAATCGTTGGCATGAAACGGTCACGATGGATACCATTTTTATATAAGCCTTCGGGTGCAATGTTTGAAGTTGCAACCAGTGTGATACCACGTTCAAATAGTTTTTGAAACAAATCACTCAGGATCATGGCATCCGTAACATTCGATACAAAAAACTCATCAAAACAAATTACAACAGCATCTTTATAAATCTGATCTGCAACCATATCCAAAGGATTGCGCTGACCAGAAAGTTTATTTAACTCTTTATGCACGTGCTGCATAAAGTGATGAAAATGCAGACGTATCTTGCGGCGGAAAGGCACAGATTCATAGAATTGATCCATCAACCATGTCTTACCACGACCAACACCACCCCACATATAAACACCTTTTGGGTATGTTTGTCTGCGGAAACGTCGAAATGCTTTTTTTGAAGCTTTATAGCGAGTGAGTAACTCTTTCCATACTCGATCTAACTCTTGCACTGCCTGCGCTTGAGCTTCATCAGGCATAAATTGCCCTGACTCAAGAGCTTGAGCATAGCGCTCAGCAGGCGATGTTGGTGTATATGCAGTGCTATGTGAGTCTGGTTTAGAATTTAACATAAGGCGTTATTGCAATTTTAATTGGTGAAAATTATATCGAACATTGAGTTCAAAGACATTAGATTTTAGGCTTAATTATCATAGAGTTTAAACATCATAATGTACCATTTTTAAGCATTTAGTTTTTTCGATGATATTGTCGAGGACTTCGTCCAAACCAACGTTTAAATGCATGGTTAAAGGCTGCTGGCTCTGAATATCCCAAAATTTCTGCAACCTGCTCGATCGAATAGGCACTATTTTCGATAAATTTAATGGCTTTTTGTTTAATTAAGCGCTCTCTAATTTCTTTATAACTGGTTTGTAGTTGTTGCAGTTGATGCCTTAATGTTCGTTCAGGAATATTGAGTGCGCATGCTGTTTCTGACATCGTGGGAATTACCCCATTTTGCATTTCAAGATACCCTTCTACGTACTCTACGATTGTTAAAATACCATCAGAGCTTTTTTCGAATTTCTCGATATCTTGTAAGCACTTTTCCTCATAAATTCGATAAGTTAATACATCTGCTGAAGGTACTTTTATGTCTAGAATTTCTACGCCATGCATAATAAATGCCGCTTGATGACATCCAAACTTAACATCATGTCCATAATAAGCTTGGTAAGCCTCAGTCCATCGCATATCTTTAGGATGTTCAAAAGGTAATTCGATCTGGATTTTAGGGATGTCTAATCCCATCATTTTAAAAATATCTTGCAGGAATTTATATGTACCAGAAATCTCACATTGCGCACGTAACTGCCCCAAATGTGTATTCAAATCTATTGGTGTATAAAACAAATAAATTTTATTATCGGTAATATTTAGCTGCAGCGAACCAAACAAATGTGTAAGTTTCTGAAAGCGTATACCGTTCAAAAGTGCTTTATGTAAGCTTTCACTAGTGACTAGTAACATCAAAAAAGGACCGTAACCAGCTAATGCATAGTGCTGACCTATTTCGAGACCTTGTTCTGGATATATATCCTCGCTAATATGTTTTAAGATATCCCATTCGATTTCGTCTGGAATTATTGTACTTGGATCTAAAGCGTCAGCATGTATCCCCATATTTGCCAAACGTGCGTCTACATCTATCCCAACATGTCGCATGCCTTGAATTAAATACATCAATCCGAGGATAGATCGCTTCATAATCCCAATTACTATTCACTAAACTTTAATGTTTTACTCGAAATATACAAATAAGTGTATTGCCGAAATGATCAAGTTTTGCGTCTGTACAATCATATTTAATCTCACCAAAACCTTTAAACTTGCACAAAATTTAGATGTGTAGGGCGTGGACTATGCGTGATCAAACCAAAGATGCTATTCAAAAAACAAAAGTTGCAATTATCGGTGCAGGTTTTGGTGGTTTAGCAATGAGTATTCGACTATTACAAAGCCAAATCAATGATTTTGTAATATTAGAAAAAACCAACGATGTTGGTGGTACATGGAGAGAGAACCAATATCCAGGGGCAGCTTGTGATGTTCAATCACACATGTATTCTCTATCGTTTGCGCCTAAAACAGATTGGTCAAAGCGTTATGCTGAGGCTGATGAGATTTTTGATTATATTCAAGAAATCACAACTCAATACAAGCTAAGAGACTATTGTAAGTTCAATCATGAAGTTACCAATGCTACATTTGATGAAAATCGTAATGTTTGGACTTTAAAATTTAAAGACCAACCTACACTTGAAGCTCAATTTGTAATTTTCGCATCTGGCCCATTACATGTTCCACAAATTCCACATTTAAAAGGAATTGAAAACTTCAAAGGTAAAGTTTTCCACTCTTCTCAGTGGGATCACAATTATGATTTGAATGGTAAATCTGTAGCTTCAATTGGTACTGGTGGAAGTGCGATTCAGTATATTCCTGAAATTGCAAAAGATGTTAAACAACTTTATGTGTTCCAACGTACAGCAGCTTGGGTGATTCCACGTGATGAACGTAAATACTCTCAACTAAGCAAATCTTTATTCAAAGCATCAAATATCTATCGTCAAATTCATCGTAGTCGTTTGTATTGGACAAATGAGTCACGAGTTGTGCCAATTGTACAACCACAAATCATGAAATATGGTCAAAAGCTTGCTGAAGCCTTTATCCGCTTCCAAGTAAAAGATAAAGAACTCGCTAAAAAACTTACTCCAGATTTCGTAATGGGCTGTAAGCGAATTCTAATCTCAAATAAATATTTCCCTACATTCAATCGTAAAAATGTTGAGCTAGTCACTGAAGGCGTTCAAGAAATTACAGCGAATGGAATCGTGACTAAAGATGGCAAAGAACGTCAAATCGACTGTCTGATTTATGGTACTGGATTTATTACTGATCCACGTATCTATCTCAAACACTTTGATTGCTTTGGTCGTAACGGTATTGAGCTGAAACAAGCTTGGAAAGATGGTGCAGAAAGCTATTATGGTATTGCAATCAAGAATTTCCCTAATTTATTCCAATTATTAGGTCCGAATACAATCCTTGGTCACAACTCTGTAATTTTTATGATTGAGTCACAAGTAAATTATATTTTACAGTTAATTCAAACTGTTGATAGCACTAAAACTCAAGCTGTTGAAGTTAAGCATGCTGTTCAAGATCAATTTAACGATCGCGTACAAGAGCAGTTAAAAGGCACTGTTTGGCAAGCCGGCGGATGCAGTAGTTGGTATCAAGCTGCTGATGGAAAGAATTTCTCATTATGGCCGACGTACACTTGGAAATATTGGTTAGAGACTCGCAAAGTAAATGTTGCTGACTATAATTTCCTTAATAACTCAGCAATTACGAAAACAAATGCAGCGTAGTCAATAATTCTTCATAATAAGCAGGTTATTCGTAACCTGCTTTTTTTATGCAATCTGTCATTTTAATTTTTCAAATTTTTATTGCAATTAGCTTAGGCTATTTTATTGCACCAAGACTTTCTAAAAATTTGAACAATCTCATTTTTAAAATTCTTCCATATTTTTCATATGTGTTATTGGTCAGTGTTGCTTTTGAATTGACACAAGCACTCAACCATATTGACAACCCGACCACAATCCTCCCTCCTGCACTTTTAATAGCTTTTACCACCTCTATTTTCGCATTTGGTATTTGTTTAATTACATATAAACTTATTGATCGGCAAAGCGTACAAGGCAAAATTTCATTTAATCTTTTTTTTAACGCCTTAAAAAATATAGCGAAAGCTTTTTTAGCATTAGGAATTGGTATTCTTTTAGGGCTAATAATTAACCATAACAATATACAGTTTACATTTAATAGCTGGTATCTACTTTTAGTTTTTATCTTTTTAATCGGCATCGAACTCGCACATACACAGTTTGATCGTAGTTGGTTAAGTTGGAAAATACTCTTAGTACCATTTGCTGCATTTGTAGGTTCATGCTTGGCGTCTATATTAAATTATTATCTTTTACCTAAAGCCTTTAAGTTAAATGAAGTTTTAGCTTTATCACAGGGTTATGGCTGGTATTCAATGTCTAGCATTCTATTTACTGAATTGCATTCTGCAAAGTATGGAGGGATTGCCTTACTCACTGATTTATTCCGTGAAATTTTTGCAATTTTATTAATGTATTGCTTAGGTTGGCGTTTTCCTCGTTCCGCGATATCGAGTGCAGGTGCAACATCTATGGATGTCACTTTGGCTATGGTCAAGCAATCATGCGGAACTCATTACGTACCGCATGCAATGATGAGCGGGCTAATATTATCTTTATTAGCTCCACTCTTGATCAGCTTATTTCTGAATCTAAAAATCTAATTTATTGAATTAGATGGAAGCTGAAGCTAAAATAGATTTTAACATTTCAGTTGGTTGAGCCGCCTTGGTAATTGGGCGGCCAATTACTAAATGAGTAGATCCATCAAGCATCGCTTGCTTAGGTGTTACGATTCGTTTTTGATCATCTGCATTTGTACCTTCAGGTCGAATACCAGGTGTAACTAAAGCAAAATCTTGACCCAGCATTTCACGAAGAATTTTAGCTTCTTGAGCTGAACAAACCACTCCATCCAAACCACTATCTTTAGTAAGCTTTGCTAGACGTTTTACATGATCAACAGGTTCGACATCTAAACCGATATCAAACAAATCTTCTCTACCCATAGATGTAAGAACAGTCACAGCGATTAATTGTGTTTGGTACTGACCTGCTTTAAGACGTTCTACACAAGTTTCCATCATCTTGCGACCACCTGAAGCATGAACATTTACCATCCATACTCCAAGATCAGCAGCAGCACAAACAGCTTGCGCTGTCGTATTTGGAATATCGTGAAACTTAAGATCGAGAAAAACTTCAAAACCTGTATCTTGTAATTTTTTTACAATCGATGGACCTTCATGCGTGAAAAGCTCTTTGCCCACTTTTACTCGACAAAGTGTTGGATCAAGTTGTTCAACAATAGTCATAGCTTCGTATTGGCTTTTTGCATCTAATGCAACAATGATACTCAAGAGCTTTTCTTCCAAGTCAGTTAAAAGCGCTATTATAAATAGGTTTTTGCAGAAGTGTAAAATATGATTAGCAGGTCTTTGCTTGATGTATGTGCATAACCGCTACAATTTAAAAATAAAACAAATGGTAAAATAAGTTATATTTTAATCCTAAAATAACGACAATAAGGAATAATAATGCAAGCTATCAAATCGACAGTACAGCACAAAAAAATACAGTTTAGCAATCATCACTTCTTTCATATTCTTAAAAATGAAGATCTGACAATTGATCAAAGGTTAAAATTTTTACCAGATTTAGCTCACTTTATTATGAGTTTTTCAGATCTTAATAAATATGTCTTACCTTATGCAAACCCACAGAATAAATACGAAGAGGCAATAAACCTACATTGCAAGGAAGATGCAAACCATTGGCCTTGGTATCTATATGATCTAAAAAAACTAAATTTAGATCAGTCTCAATTATTGAGCGATACATTAAAATATTTATGGGGAGATGAAATGTCCCCTAGTAGAAAATTATCGTATGAGTTAGTTTCACTAACCTCAAATCAATGTCCTTTTATTCGATATGTTGCTATTGAAGTGATGGAGGCTACAGGAAATGTTGTATTCAATGTTCTTAATGAGATAACTAAAGAGACACATCTAAATCTAAAATTTTGTAGTGAAATACATTTATCACATTAGACTGGGCATACTATTGGTGCTGGAACAGATGTTTTTGATGATTATCCAACGTCTACAGATATAAAATTAAAATCGATTATCGTGATTGAAAAAAGCTTTAATGCTTTTGCCAAATTTATGGATCAGCTAGAAAATAAATTAAAAGAATAGGTCTTTGGTTGAAGATTTAAAATTAAAAGCGTCTAAAAATACAAAAAGGCTATTTCACTTATGAAATAGCCTTTCGAATATTAAAAATATTAAAACGTTGTCGTTTTATCATTGGCGTGAACATCTAAAACAGTTTTCTCATGCCGAACACTCGAAGCAGCTTCAGCTGCAGCTTGCTGAGCAAGTTGAATCTGTTCTTTTCTCAAATGATCAATATCTTTACGCAAGCGCTTAATTTCCCAACTATTTTGAAAAACTCGGAAAACTTGTACACCCAGTAATAATCCAACCACGACACCTAAAGCAAGTGTTAACAAAAGCAATAAACCTAATCGCATCGCTGGAACTTGAGTAAATAATAAATCTACTTGCAATTCAGCTGGATTCTGTAAAACTAATGCTAATGCGTAACCAAATATAGCAACAAGTAATGCAATTAATACATAGCGCATAATTGGCACCTCACTTATTTAATTTATTTTTTATTTAATTGACTCGTTTACTGCATCACGAAGAGCTTTACCTGGTTTGAAGTGTGGTACTGCTTTTGCTGCAACATCAACTGCCTTACCAGTTTTAGGATTACGGCCTAGACGTGGTTCACGATGATGTAATGCAAAGCTACCAAAACCACGAATCTCAATACGATCACCACTCGAGAGCGCTTCAATCATTTGATCAATCATGATCTTAACTGCATCCTCAACCAAAGGCTCAGCTAAGTGTGGGTTTTTAAGTGCAATCCGTTCAATTAAATCAGATTTATTAAGTGCTTCAGTCGTCATTGATGACCTCTTTAATTATCGCTACTTTTCAATGTTTTTAATAATAACCTGTTTAAATACAAAACGGTAGCGCAGTACATGAATACTACGCTACCGTTTACAGTATTTTTGTATAAAAAAGTACATCTCTGTTACAAGAAATGTACTTTTTAACAAATTACTTCATTTGAGCTTTAATTAAGTCACCAATAGTCTTAGGACCATTGCTTTCTGCAGCTTGAGTTGCAGCAGCTTGGCGAGCGTTGTTTACAGCTTCTTTCTCTTCAGCTTCGTCTTTCGCTTTGATAGACAAGTTGATAGAACGAGACTTACGATCAACGTTGATGATCTTCGCTTCAACTTCTTGACCAACTTCTAAGAACTTAGTTGCATCTTCAACGCGGTCACGATTGATTTCAGAAGCTTTAAGAGTTGCTTCGATGTCATCAGCTAATTTAACTGTAGCACCTTTAGCATCAACAGCTGTAACAGTACCTTTAACTAAAGCACCACGTTCATTCGCAGCTAAGAAATCATTGAATGGATCGCTGTTTAATTGCTTGATACCAAGGCTGATACGGTTACCTTCAGCATCTACAGATAAGATAACTGCTTCAACTGTGTCACCTTTCTTGTAACGACGGATAGCTTCTTCACCTTGTTCGTTCCAAGAAATATCAGACAAGTGAACTAAACCGTCGATACCACCAGATAAACCGATGAAGATACCGAAGTCAGTAATAGACTTGATCGTACCAGAAACTTTTTCGCCTTTCTCATGAGATTTAGCAAACTCTTCCCATGGGTTAGCACGAGTTTGTTTGATACCTAAAGAAATACGACGACGTTCTTCGTCAACTTCAAGAACCATAACATCAACTTCATCACCAATCTGAACTACTTTAGATGGGTGGATGTTTTTGTTTGTGTGGTCCATTTCAGAAACGTGTACTAAACCTTCAACGCCTTCTGCGATTTCAGCAAAGCAACCGTAGTCAGTTAAGTTAGTAACGCGCGCTTTAACGATAGAACCTTTAGGGTAACGGCTCATGATCGCTAACCATGGATCTTCGCCTAATTGCTTAAGACCTAAAGATACACGATTACGCTCGCGGTCAAATTTAAGTACTTTAACTGTAACTTCTTGACCAACTTCAACAACTTCTGAAGGGTGTTTGATGCGTTTCCAAGCCATATCTGTGATATGAAGAAGACCATCAATACCACCAAGATCAACGAATGCACCGTAGTCAGTAAGGTTCTTAATAGTACCAGTAACTGTTTGACCTTCTTCAAGTTGAGCAAGTAATGCTTCACGGTCAGCAGAAGATTCAGCTTCCATAACAGCACGACGAGATACAACAACGTTGTTACGTTTAGCATCAAGCTTGATTACTTTGAACTCTAACTCTTTACCTTCAAGGTGAGTTGTGTCACGAATAGGACGAGTGTCAACTAAAGAACCTGGTAAGAATGCACGTACAGGACCGATGTCAACAGTGAAACCGCCTTTAACCTTACCAGAGATAACACCAGTAACGATTTCGCCGTCTTCAAAGATTTTCTCAAGTTTAGTCCAAGTTTCAGCACGTTTCGCTTTTTCACGTGACAAAACAGTTTGACCCATACCGTTGTCAAGCGCTTCAACAACTACGTCAACAGTATCGCCAACTTGAACTTCAAGTTCACGTTGTTCATTTAAAAATTCAGCACGATCAACAACGCCTTCAGATTTAAGGCCAGTGTCGACAGTAACCCAGTCAGAATCGATACTAACAACAGTACCTTGGATGACTGCACCCTTTTCAACGTTGAGGTTTAATTCACTTTCTTCAAAGAGGGCTGCAAAAGATTCGGTCATGATATACCTGATAAAGTCAGCGGTCTTGGATCAGACAAGGCCGGTTAAGTTAAGTTGTTACATTGTCCAAAAGATCTGATCAAGCAATGCTTCAACTGAAAGTTAAATCAATATCTATTTTATACGACTGTCGATATAGTCAACCATGAGCTTAAATACTTCATCGATACCTATCTCAGAGCTATCAACGATATAAGCATCTTCGGCCGGCTTGAGTGGAGCAACAGTACGCTCCATATCTCGCTTATCTCTAGCCTGTATGTTAGATAAAATGTCGCTTATTTTAGCATCAAGCCCCATACCCTGCAACTGTTTTACACGTCGCTCCGCTCGTGATTGTGCTGATGCGGTGAGATAAATTTTTGCCTGAGCTTCGGGAAAAATAGAAGTTGCCATATCACGACCATCAGCAACCAATCCTGGAGACTGGATAAAAGCTCTTTGACGATCAAATAACGCTTTACGTAATGCTGGAATTGCTGCAACTTTAGAAGCATATTCCCCCACTTCCTCTGTGCGTATCACATTCGTCACATCAGCACCATCGAGTAGAATAATCGTGGAAGATTCTGTTGATTTAAATTCGATATTTAAATAAGTTGCAATTTCGACACATTCATCCAACTTAGTTTCAAGTTGCTCTAATAAGTTTTTTTGAGCCAAAGACAGTCCAAGTAAACGATATAACGCACCAGAATCCAATAAATTATATTGGTAATGTGCAGCAATCTTAGCAGCTAACGTACCTTTTCCAGATCCGCTTGGACCATCAATCGTAATAATATGAACTGTCATTATCTTCTCTTTATGGAGCAACTGATTTCGCTAGTTTTGAGAAACCTAGTGTAATTGCTGCTTTAAGTTGTGCAAGAATTAATTTACTCACAAAAGGTGCTTTTGCTGTAAATTCAATCTTGTAAGTTACCAATGTTACGTAAGGTGTAATTTCTTTGAAATCAATTTGACCCAAATGATGCTTTACAAGTGGATTGTTAATCAACTTATACTCAATACGTTTATTTTCTTCCAATAATGTAATTTCTTCTTGCAATGGTTTTACAGGACCAAATCCCATTCGACGAACCGACCCAATTCCATCTAGACGTTTTGGATCAGCCGAATCTTTAACTCGTACCACTTGTAATGGAGCAAAAGCTTTATTATAAGTTGCGTGTTTTGACAATAAATCAAACACTTCTGAAAGAGGTGCATGAAACTCTTTTTTTACAGTGATTGCATTACGCATAGCTTTGCCTTTTTTAATTTGACCAAAATCATCGCGGCTTAGTTTGCCACAACTCAAAAGACATGTTTAATCATTTAAGGACGTTTTAGATAAATAGGCTTGCTTCTTTTCTTTTCTTCTTTGCTTAAAAAAATCACTTAGTTGAGCTGAACATTGTTGTTGTAAACAACCTTGTTCAAATACAAATTTATGGTTGTAATAGCCATTATCTAACAATTGACGAGCACTAACAACAGAACCAGCTTTTGGCTCAGTCGTTGCAAAAATTACTTTTTGAATTCTTGCATGAATCAACGCACCAACACACATGGTACAAGGTTCAAGCGTGACATATAAAACAGCATCATCTGGTAATCGATAATTTTCAATAGCTCGGCAAGCTGAGCGCAGCGCTTGAATCTCTGCATGTGCAGTAGGATCAGACAATTGGATAGGTGCATTGTAACCTGAGCCAATGATTTTATCTTGACTCACGATTACAGCGCCAACAGGTATTTCACCTTGTGATGCTGCGATTGCAGCCCGCTCGTAGGCAAACTGCATCCAATATTCATCTTTATTAACAGTCATATCTACTTAAGAAATTACACCATATTGTCTTAATAACGCATTCCAACTATCAATTGTTGTAATTGGTGGACAATCAGACAATATATCTTTCAAAGTGATTTTTTCAGCAGACTTCCATTCAGGTGAAAGATCCTTATCAACCAAACGTGCTCGCACACCCTCAACGAAATCAGGATGACGAATCTTCCAATCAGAAATTTGTGACTCTAAAGCAAAAACCTCATCCCATGCATGACCTTGTTTACCCCATTGCCAAAGCAACCAAGTAATCGCAGCAGTGCTCGGAGAACCCTTCTGTAAATTCTCACTAGCTTGACGCAACCAGTCACTACTTGCATCACTCAAACCTATAATAGCTTGGTAATCATACTCAAAGCTTTGTCCACGACAAACACTATGGATAACATCAATAGAATTTTGTAATGGTCCAGAAGCAACTGGACGATGCAGGCTATTCAGGGTGTCATCGATTGCTCTAAACGCGCCAGCTGGATAATGATTCCAATCAACATTCAATACTTTTTGAAGCACATTATCACGCTGAGCTTCACAAATATGTGTCGCCCAACCAATACTGAATGCTCCAGCAGCTGTCATGATTGAACCCGTTAAACCAGTAAATAGACCAATTTGACCACGATCAGCAAGGAAGCGACTACCACCAACATCAGGATACAATCCAATATTAATCTCAGGCATAGCTAAACGAGAATATGGTGTGACCAAACGAAATGGTGCAGCCATAAATAAGCCTAGTCCGCCACCCATAACATAACCTTCACCCCAAACCACAATAGGCTTAGCATAGTTATGCAGCAGTAAATCTAGTGCATATTCTTGCTCAAAGAATTTATTAGCCGTATCAACTTCATTGTTAATAACCAATTGGCGCAATTTACGAACATCACCACCCGCACAAAATGCTTTTGGTGTAGTCGAATCAAACCAAATCGCTTTTACACTTTCATCATCATGGAAATGTTCGAACACTTTGAGTAAAGCACTTACGATCGATTCATCCAATGCGTGTAATGATTTAGGTCGGTTCAAACGAACAATACGCCAACCATTTTTAGCGTGCTCGACAATCAAATCAGGATGATAGCTATTTAAATCGGGAGAATTCATTATGCGTCCAATTGCCAGTCTATAGGCTCAATGCCATGTTGTTTCAAATATTGATTTGTTTTAGAAAACACTTTACAGCCAAAAAAACCACCTCGGTTTGCTGATAAAGGTGACGGGTGGGCTGCACTTAAAACTAAATGTTTGTTACGGTCTATGCGCTGTCCTTTACGTTGAGCATAAGCTCCCCATAATATAAATACGATACGTTCACGATGTTCATTCAACACATCAATCACATTATCAGTAAAATCTTCCCAACCTTGTTTCTGATGTGAGGTGGGTTGACCAGCTTCAACCGTCAGCACACTGTTCAGCAATAAAACACCTTGCTCAGCCCATTTACTCAAATCACCATGTCGAGAAACAGGTATGCCTAAATCAGTATTCAATTCATGAAAAATATTACGTAAAGATGGAGGTAATGCAACCCCTCTTTGTACCGAAAAACTTAAACCATTCGCCTGATTCGGTCCATGATAAGGATCCTGACCAAGTATGACGACTTTCACATGGTTAAGTGGAGTGGTGTTAAATGCATTAAAAATTTGTTTGCTTGGCGGATAAATCGTTTTTTGGGCAAGTTTCTCTTGTTGCAAAAACTCGCGTAAATTATCCATTTTTTGCCCAAGTAAAAATTCAGAAAGTGAATATTTCCAAGATTCATCAATCTGAATTTTATTTAATTTATTGAGCTGTTGTTCCGTAAATTGCATCAACTTTCCTTTATTTGAGTTCACTTAATCAAGTAAACTCAAAGTGTTACTTGTAATTCTACTTCTGGATTTTCGAACTTAATTCCTTTTTTCAAGTTCTCATATATCTGTGGATCACTCCACTCTGATACGACTTGCTCTGAAAAAACTATTTGATCCAAGCTCAATATACCCATTTGCTCATTTTCAATGTCTTCCTGAAAACTTTGGGCGTACCCCGTATCAGTCTCATGAACAATCACAGAATATACTTGAACATCACCCTCACCGTTTTGTGTTGTAGTTGAGCGAAGGACTTGTTGAGCTAAATAGAAAAAAATACGTGAAAATTGTTCGGCAGAAGGCGAAACAGGCAATGAAATCCATCTTGCACTAAATGTCTTACATGCATCGATATAAGCAGCATCATCTTTTTGCCAAAAACAAATGGCATGATCAAAACTGTCAAAAAGTTCTTTTATAACACCTTTGAGCAAACCAAAATCGTAAACCATCTGACCATGATCTAACTTTGACGCTTTGAGTAATAATTCAACTTTATAACTATGCCCATGAATCGAACGCTTACAGCGATCCGATGTACAATTGCGTACAATATGAGCATTTTCAAACTTAAATAATTTACGAATTAACATGCACCAAGCTAATCTTTATCTGCGAACGAGTTTTATTATAAAGCAAAAAAACAAGCATTGGGATTGATTTTAAACCTTGTCGATATTTGATAATTCAATTATCAAATCAATTGAAAGGTGCAAGACTTCTTGAGTAAACAATTACATGATTATCTTTTCTAGCCATAGAACTTGTGAATTGACGCTTACGCTCACTTAAAAGCACATCAATCTGTGCAGTAAAATAATTCGATTTCACATCCATTAAGCTACCTGCATCAGTTTTACTCTGCTCATCAATGCCAGAAAATGCATTCAATTTCCATAAGTCATCTAGATTATTAAAATAAGTCAAGTTTGCCTCTTTTGCTTTGATCTCCTGCTCTACCGCTTTCATATCCACCTTTGGATCCATGCTTGCTAACAATAAAGCAGGTGCAGTATTTATATTTATTTTTGTCGGTTCAGGTAAGGCCGAAACATAGGGACGAATCAAATCAAATTTTTTACCTTCGAATCCTCTAACCAATTTTAATTCTTCAACATTATGGAACTTTGTATTTGATGCTAAATATGCAGGATCCACTCCTTGATAAATACTACTTTCAGCTCCCATTGCACCTGAAGTTTCATCATCCGCATCTTGCCAATCAATGACAGCTTGACTCAACTCCGCTGGCAATCCAACTCTGACTAATAGTTTTTCAAACCACCGACGAGCGGAATCATCCACTTTTCCGTCTGGCTTAACTAAATTATTTAAATTAAATTTCCCCGAATCATCAATTAAACGTCCAGAAACTGCACCATCTTCAACTGGGAACGAAGGTATTGGTTTCGCCCAACTTTCCTGTAAATGATCAAGATTACCTGCATTTTCACTATCTTGAATCAATAATTCAGAAAAAAATGCCTCTGCGCTTTTTGCATAAAGTAAAGACTGATTTTGGCGCATCAAATAGCCAGTATTTTCAGCAGCATTGCTTTGACGTTTTGCAATTGTTGCAGCCAAAATAGTAGCCAATGCGACCATGATCAATATTGTGAGAAGTGCTATACCTTGTTCAGAAGATTTAATCTTGATCATGGTGGAGTTTCCTGATTGACCAATAACTGATTGGCATTTAATAAACTATAAATCCACTCATAATCTGAACCAGCAATCGTTAATTGAACTTTAAAACCTAATGGTAACTTCTTTAATTCATTTACATTATTTGGATCATTAATATTTTCAGGCCATTGGCTAATTTCTTGTGGATTTAAAATCAAAATTCTAAATTGATCTACATTTTCAAGTAAAGTGCTTGATACTGGTTGCACACGATTTGGAATATTTAAATTTGTATATTTCAAACGGTAAACTTTTTTTTGTTGTGCATCATATCTGTATTCTATTCGCTCATATGGTGAAAGACCTTGCTTCAATGGATCAGATACCCCAGCCTTACTAAAACTAAAACTTCGATCATTCAAAACCATAGCTGCTTGTAATTGTCGCCCATCATTTGCAGTCAATGGAATTATCTGCATGCTATCTTTTAAAAATTGCTGATAAGCATCCTGTAATTCAAATAAGTGTGTTTCATGTTCTGCATTTCTATCTTTCACTTTGATGAGATAATCAAAAACTTTCCACCCCAACATTGAAAGCACTGCAAATATCGCAATCGCAACAAGCAACTCAACTAAAGTAAAACCTAAATTACTCTTAATTTTTTTTGGTAAATAAGACTTAGTTGAACTTTGCTGACATTCTGAGACAACATTAAATCTGCAACCCAACCTCATTACAACATTCTTGATTTTCATGATGTTTTGACTTTAGCAGGATAATTAAAGAATACAAGATTGGTAATTCCTGCCTCAACTTTGCCTTGTTCAATGTTATATAAACTTACTTGTAACTCGATGCGTTGAATTTTTGGGCTTAATGTTGATTGTGCTTTTTTATCAATTTGCCAAGTTTCTCCCTGCGCAGTCACTTGTTTAGATTGTATTCCTTCAAGCCACTCTTGATTTATTTCCATGGTTGCAATTTCATTCATTGCCACAAATTGGGCTTTAGTACGCAAAATTGCATTTGAAGTTGATTGGGTATACTGCATAGCTATTTTAGTTAACGCGATTGCAGCGACCGCGAAAATAGCTAAAGCAACCATCACCTCTAACAGCGTAAAACCTTTCTGTATTTTGAGAGAATCTAGTTTAACCTCAGCAATTGTTTGAAAATTAAGACAATCTGATTTTTTATCAAGCAAACTAAATTGTCGATTAGTCATCTTACTTAAGGTATTAATTTTCATGTATTTTCCCCAAGTAATCTAATTCTAATTCATTACCGATCGGTTGCTGCTGATAATAAAATTGAATTCTCACAGGTTTAACTTCACCATTGCCAAACCAAACTAGTTGAGGAGATTTACCCCCCAGTAGATCCTCGTTGTTTGCTTTAGAGTACCGCTCAGCATCAACAACTTGTAAGCTGAATGACACGTTATCTGGTAATTGGCGAGGCTTAAATTCCTTATAAGCCTGCCATGTTTTATCAGCTTGCTGAACGAGCTGTAGGCTCTGGTCATGATATTCAAATAAATTATAGGTAAATGGCGAAACATCCGTTGCATTTTGAAAATTTAATGCAAATACCTTTGATTGATCAGCAGATTCTTTATTTATTCTTTTCAGATCAAGTATAAATAGCTCTCTGGCTTGCATTGCTTTACGCTGATCTATTCCACCAATATTCAGAACAACAAGTGATGCCATAACCGTCATGATTACAATCACCACCATGATCTCAATTAGGGTAAAACCTTGCTGTAATCGAAGTGATGATTTCATGATCATAATCAACTATGTTAATGCGTGTTCAAGCTGTTTTGGCAGCGCCAAAGCCTGTTCTATATAAGCTACACGTAGTGTGTCTCTTGAGCCCAAGTAACGCTGATAGAAACTTGAATTTAATATAACCGCAGCGCCATAGGTTAAAGACCATATCGATGCTAAATAATCTCGTGTCGTCATCTTACTATTGATATCAATCAGGTAACTCTCAGTCATACGAATAATAATGCGTAATCTTTGACGTCGAATTTTATATAATTCACTGAATAGTAGCTGTATACCTTGTCCAGTTGTTGAAAGACGTTCTTCTATTTGATGAAATAATGCGGTACGTTCAGGATGATGTAAATGATGTAGCATAAAAAAAGCTAAATGCTCCGGAAATGATTTTTCAGTATCCTGAATCATTTCCAACAGCATTTTTTCATTGCGAATGATCAGCAACATATACAACTCATCTTTGCTTTGAAAATGCTTATATAAAGTGCCTTTAGCTAAATCCAATTCTGCTGCAAGGGCATCAAGCGTCATGCCCGCTTCACCATTTTCTAATAAGAGTTGTTCAGCGATTTGAAAAATTAATGCTTCTCGTGCTCTAAACTGAGCTTGACGATCCATCTTCACGTGATAACTCTCTTTCCAAGTACTACAAACCGTTATTTAAAATTTAAGAGATTTTCAAAATTTTGCATGGTAATCATGCCAATCTCTTCAAGCGATTTATCATATACTTCACTTAGAGCTTTTGCTACATAGGGCACATATTTTGGTTCATTTGTTTTACCACGATATGGCACAGGTGCTAGATACGGACTATCTGTTTCAATTAATACACGATCAAGTGGAACTTGCTTAGCAACATCTCTAAGGGATTGCGCATTTTTGAAAGAAATGATTCCTGAAAAAGAAATATAGTAGCCACAATCTAAGACCGCTTTCGCTGTTTCCCAATCTTCTGTGAAACAATGTAATATGCCGTGTGTTGATTGCTCAGCCCGAATAATATCTACAGTGTCATGTTTTGCTGAGCGCGTATGTACAACAACAGGTTTTTTTACAATTTTTGATGCTTGTATATGCCTAGCAAAGCATTGCTTCTGATCCTCAACAAAATCAGTACTGTGATAATAATCCAAACCTGTTTCACCTAAAGCCCACACTTTCTCTGATTGAGCTAACCCGACCAAATAATCTGTTGTAGCTCGGGCCATGACATGTTGATCTTCACATGGATGAACCCCTACTGTGTAACCAACATCATCGTGTCGTGATGCAATTTCTGCCAATTTTATATGATCTTCTAAATCCACAGATA
>Ga0209727_1001321_pt1 | contig 20845 bp, 23 predicted proteins | sample RifGroC1_FD_183995 | JGI IMG/M metagenome (GOLD analysis project Ga0209727, IMG submission 183995) | Groundwater microbial communities from Rifle, Colorado, USA - Groundwater C1 (SPAdes) (version 2) | ecosystem: Environmental > Aquatic > Deep subsurface > Groundwater | place: Rifle, Colorado...
TGAGCCTCCATCGCCGTTTGATACGGGTATTGTGACTCCGGCCGTGGCTCTTATTGCACGCGTTGTGACAACGGGGAAGAGCGGGATACTAGTGTTTAATAAGCTTCTAGGTACCGTAGGAGATCCCGTAGTACAGACCTTTCATTGTGGTGTTGCTCGTCTTTCATCGGGCAAATTAATTGATCTAGGTACGAAACGACAAATTGGAGAGGTAGAATCTAATAATTGTGAAGTTATAAAAGTTGATGGCGGGTGGCTTATAGCTGAAATGGCAAAGCAAGAAACCAATTTCAGATTTGTTGAAGATGGAAGTTTGAAGTTGGAGACATTAAGTCTCAAAATCAACGGATATAATCTCATCAGTTATGAAAATAGATTATTCGTGGTTACCGAGAAAGGTCTGACAGAGATAAAGATTCATTTTTTAGGTAAGCCCATAGCATCAATCGGTCAGACCTGGGGCGTTATGATTAATTCGACTAAATGGTTCCAAGGAGTGGGTGTTATGGACGCAATGGGCGCTAAGTATTTAGTGATCCCATTTTCGGAGCAATCAGTAATTCAAGAGCGGATCCGGGAAATCGACGGACTTCAGATTGTTGCCGGTCGAGCGGGTAACCGTTTTATATCTCTCATCGGTCTCGATAAGACTGGCACATATCGTAAGATCGAAATCACTTTCGATCGCGACTACAAATCTTACAAGATTTGGAAGGGAGATACTGACGGTCCCGAGCTCAATCTCGCAATCCTTCCAAAGGGAGTTTGTGCAACGATTGTAAAGGATGGTGAGCTGGACATCTTTGTACCGACAAATGGTCAAGTTACTAAGATTAATGATAGTCAGATTACCACAGATATGTTCCTTGGAAACTGGGGAGATAAAGTTATCTATATACAAAATGGTGAAGTCTGGGCTCTCCAAATGAAGTAATATCCGTGCCGTCTAGAATTAGGCGGCTTTTTTATTATAAAAACTTAAAATCATTTATAATATAAATATATGTATTTCATTTATCTTTTAGAGTGTAATAATGGGAGTATCTATACGGGTATCACGACCGATGTTGGGCGCAGGTTCCAGGAACATAAGGATGGCAAGGGTGGCCATTATACGCGAGCGAGGGGAGCGATTAAGATTTTATATACCGAGAAATATATTACCAGGAGTGAGGCGTTAAAGAGAGAAGCTCAAATTAAAAGAATGCCAAGGGCTGCAAAGCGTATGCTTATAAAGGGCAAGAGATTGAGTGGCATTTAGATATAAACAGTTCTAAATTTGACATATACCCCCATGGGGTATACCATATGTTTATGAAGACAACTAAACAAAAATTAATTAAACGCCTTAAGATTATAGAAGGTCAAGTCCGAGGCCTCCAGGATATGCTCGAAAAGGGCATTTATTGTATTGATGTTATTACCCAAACATCGGCAGTCAAGAGGGCCTTATCCGGTGTTGAAGACGCTCTGATGGAAAGTCATTTAAGTATCTGTGTTGTGCATCAGGTCAAACAAGGCAAGGATAAGGTTGCCGTTGGAGAAATACTTAAAGTCTATAGACTCAAAAGAAAATAAAATGTCAGAAACTAATACATATACTATTAAGGGCATGCATTGCGCTTCTTGCGCTATTATTATAGAAAAGACACTCAATAAAGCTGAGGGTGTAGAATCTGCCCGAGTGAATTTTGGCACAGAGTTGGTTAGAGTCGTTTTCAATAAAGAAAAAACTGATTTTCAGAAAATATCAAAGAAAGTAGAGCCTTTGGGTTATTCATTAATAAATATGTCGGAACACGCTAGCCACGACGGGATAAGTTGATTGAAATAAAGGGTATGCGGGATAAAATCATATCGGTCTTGCCCCTAGTGGTTTTAAGTGTTGCGGTCATGATTTGGGATGCTTTTATCAAATTCAACGTTCTCACGGATATGCCTAAATCAGTTGGGAATGTTCTGATGTACTTGATGCCCTTGGCTGCGACTTATGTTTTATTTGTACTTGGTCGGCCGTACCTTATGGGTGTATATAGATTTGTTCGCAGGGGTCAGGCGAACATGGAGACATTAATTGGTTTGGGAACTTCGGCTGCATATATTTACAGCATGGTCATAGCCATATGGGGTCAAAACTTAAAAAATTATATTGATATAAGCAGTACATATTTCGATGTAGCAATTGTTGTTATAGCTTTTATTGCGTTAGGTGAATATCTTGAAGCTCGCTCAAAGTTTAGAACCGGCGATGCCATAGAAAAGCTTTTAAATTTGTCGGCTAAAACTGCGCTAGTTATCAGAGATGGGCGTGAAGTTGAAATTTCTGTTGATCAAGTTATCCATGAAGATTTAATCGTGGTTAAGCCTGCCGGTAAAATACCCGTTGACGGAATAATTACCGAGGGGTCATCCTATATTGATGAAGCTATGATTAGCGGTGAACCAATTCCAGTCCAAAAGGAGGTTGGAGATAGGGTTATTGCCGGAACAATAAATACTACAGGATATTTCGTCTTTAGAGCGACTGGTGTTGGTTCAGAAACATTGTTATTTCGGATTATTAAAATGGTGGGAGAAGCTCAAAGCAGTAAAGCACCAATACAAGCCTTAGCGGACAAGATTTCCGGTGTTTTTGTGCCTATAGTTTTAATTTTATCATTTGCGGCATTAGCGGCGTGGCTAATTGTTGGGACTCAATACCTTGGATTTGCGCAGGCTCTTTCTTCTGGTCTAGTTTCTTTTGTTGGCATTCTGGTTATTGCCTGTCCTTGTGCTCTAGGATTGGCAACGCCAACGGCTATTATTGTTGGCGTCGGTAAGGCGGCTCAGGAAGGTGTTTTAATAAAAGATGCAGCTACGCTTCAGAAACTTCATCAGGCGAATGTTTTAGTCGTGGATAAAACAGGCACGATCACAAAAGGTAAGCCAGAATTTTTATCGTTAAAAAACTATTCTAGTAAAACCGACCTGGAAATGATTTCGATTTTAGCTTCGCTTGAAAAAAAATCCGAGCATCCTATTGCTCAGGCGATTATTGATCATGCGATAAAAGAGAATATAGCAGTATTAGTGGCCGATAGATTCGAAATAATTAAAGGTAGAGGACTAAAAGGTGTAATTGATGGTATTGAATATTTCGCTGGAAGCGTGAAGTATATGAACGATTTAGGGTTAAGCGTGGGCGATGAAGTTATTAAGGGTGAAACTACCGAGGGTAAGACACCGGTTATTCTAGCAACAGGCGATAAGATATTAAGCGTGGCGATGGTGGCCGATGCTATTAAAGCTGAAGCCGTGGGGTCAATCGCAAATCTTCATAAACTTGGCTTTGAGATAGTCATGGCTACGGGTGATGATAAAAACACGGCCGAATATATTGCCAAGCGGGTTGGGATTGATAAAGTTTTTGCCGAAGTAATGCCAGAAGATAAGCTGCAGATAATTAAAAAGCTTCAATCGGAAGGTAGGATTGTTGTTATGGCCGGAGATGGCGTAAACGATGCTCCTGCGCTGGCGCAGGCTGATATCGGCATTGCCATGGCTACGGGAACTGATGTAGCTATAGAATCTGCTGGCATTACTTTATTGCATGGCGATATATCTAAAATAGTTAAAGCAATTAATCTTTCAAAGGCAACAATGCGTGGGATTAAACAAAATCTTTTTTGGGCATTTTTCTATAATATTATTGGTATTCCCTTAGCTGGTGGCGCATTTTATCCTCTCTTTGGATGGTTGTTGAGTCCGGTTTTTGCTGGTATGGCGATGGCTTTTTCAAGTGTTTCAGTAGTTACTAATTCTCTTCGTTTAAAAAATAAAAAAATATAATGAACCTACAAGAACAAAAAACTTATATTTTTCATGTAACTGGTATGCATTGTAAAGCTTGCGAGTTAGTAATTGAGGATGAAATTAAAAGCTTAAATTGCGTTACTCATGTTGATGCTAAGCTTGGTAGTAAAATAGTTACGGTGAGCGGAGATTTTGGCAAAAAAAATATGGAAGAGATTGCTAGCGAGTTAACAAGCACAATCTCAAGGCACGGTTATTATCTCTCGGCAGAAAGAACAACTACAAAAAAGAACTTGTCTGATTTTAAATTTGCCCTACCAATTGCTATCATTTTTATCATAGCATTCGTGGCCTTACAAAAAGCTGGCTTGGTAAATTTAATCAATACAAGTAGGATATCTCTTGGAACAGCTCTGGTCGTTGGAATAATTGCTTCACTTTCAACTTGTATGGCTGTTGTCGGTGGCCTAGTTCTATCAATGTCGGCGACATATTCAAAAGAAGGCGATAAAACCAAACCGCAGGTTCTTTTTCATGTTGGACGAATTTTATCTTTCGTTATTTTTGGTGGAATTATTGGTGCCATGGGTTCAGCTTTTACTCTTAATGCTTCGGCTAATTTTAGTGTAAGTCTTTTGATCGGGTTAATCATGTTAATTCTGGGCATTAATCTTTTGGATGTGTTTCACTGGTCTAGGAGGCTTCAACCAACCATGCCAAGATTTTTATCTAATCATGCGTTCAATGTGACGAAGATTAATCATACCCTAACCCCATTTTTAATTGGTGTTGCAACATTTTTTATGCCTTGTGGATTTACCCAGACAATGCAAATCTATACACTATCGACTGGCAGTTTTATGAGTGGAGCCATGACCATGCTTTTCTTTGCACTTGGCACCTTGCCGATCCTTGTCTTAATTAGTTTTAGTTCTTTTAGTGTCAACAAAAGTCCGCAGGCAGGAATATTTTTTAAGACAGCTGGTTTAGTGGTGATAATGTTTGCTTTGTTTAATATAATTAATAGCATGGCTACGATTGGATTAATTGCTCCAGTGTTTAATTTTTAATCATAATGAGAACAATTGGTATTACAATAATAGTTGTTGTAGTAGTTTTCGGTGGATTTATGGCTATTTCGTTACTTAATAGTGGTAGTAAAAATATTACTAGTGGCAACGGCGTAGATAGTGTTAGTATCGTTGACGGGAAGCAGATAATCAAAATAAGGGCCAAGGGAGGATATCAACCCAGAGGAAGTCTTGCTAAAGCTGGTCTGCCAACAATTATCGAGTTTGATTCTAGGGGGACATTTGATTGTTCGTCATTTATTCGTATTCCAAGCATGAATATAAGTCGTAGCCTATCTTCATCCGAAATAACGTATGTGGATCTTGGTACTCCATCTGTCGTAAAACTCCAAGGGAGTTGTGGCATGGGCATGTATCCTTTTGAGATAAATTTTGAATAGGTTTAGTCGTTTATAATTGAAATAAAACTAAGAAAGGTTAGAATAATAATATGAAAACAGTAGTTATAACTGGAGCAAGTCGAGGAATCGGATTGGCTACAGCCAAGAAGTTTTTAGCTGAGGGCTGGCGAGTAATTGGTACATATCTGGATAAGTCGATACCAATAGAAGACTCAAATTTTATTTCGATTCAATATGACCAAAGCAATTCCGAAAGCATTGCTAGGGTAGCCAGTCAAATTTCATCTCTCGCGCCACACCTAGATGCACTTGTTAATAATGCCGGCATTCTTATTGATGCAAATGATAAAGTTCCAGATCCGGCGAAATTAAGAAAAATGCTCGAAGTTAATGTTATTGGTGTTGTTGATTTGACCGAACATCTCCTATCTTTATTTGGGAACGATAGCCATATTGTAAATATAGATTCCGGTTATGGCCAACTATGTCGGCCGGTAGATGATGAGTTTGTTGCTGGATATCGTATTTCTAAGGCAGCACTCAATATGTATACTCACCATTTGGCGTTTAGATTGAAATCTCAAGGCATGCTGGTCTCGTCAATTGCTCCCGGTTGGGTCCAGACAGATATGGGCTATTCAATCGCATCAGAGACACAAAAACCAGGCCGAACACCAGAACAGGCAGCCGATGATATATTTCAACTAGTTACTACGGTCAAAGAATCTGGCCACTTTTGGGAATATGGCAAGAAAATCGGTTGGTAAAATATATTAAATAAATTTTAAAATATGAAAAAGATAATTATTGGGATAATTTTTGTCGTAATAGTGAGCGTTATTGCTATCTATGCGCTAGGAGTATATAAGTTTGATTTTATGGATAATAAAGTATCCAGTGGGAATGGTGCTGTTTTAGATCCGAAAAATGGAACTTATCAGATTGAAGAAAATGCAGTTACCTTAAAAGACGGTATATCTGAACAAGTGCCTACTTCAGAGTCAGAATCTAGAACTACGACGGAATATTTTGGCAACGACATTACTGGTGATTTTAATAATGATGATAAGGACGACGTTGCCTTTATTTTAACTCAGGAAACTGGAGGTAGTGGGTTGTTTGTTTATGTCGTGGTATTGCTTGGCGATGGAAAGAGTGGAACTGGCACTAATGCGATATACTTAGGTGATAGAATCGCTCCCCAAACAACGGAATTCAGAGATGGTGGGATAATTGTGAATTATGCTGATCGTAAGTCCGATGAACCCTTTTCAGCCGTTCCTTCTGTGGGTGTTAGCAAGTATTTCAAAGTAGTTGGCAGTGAATTGTTGGAGATTGTAAATTTGTGAGATAATCAACACTACTTAGGAAATAAATTAACAAACAAATAAATTCAAGACTCCGCGAAGACGCGGGGTCTTAGATATTGGGTTGACAATGTCATAATGATGCAGTATTATTACGGTGTTATTTGATAATAGGGGGGCATGCTATGAGTTTCATCAAGGCTCTGCTAGTTATTTTATTCGCATTTGGTCTGTTTAAAGTTGCGACTGGATATGAAAGACATGGTTACGTAGGTGATAAATTAATGAAAGCCTGGCATATTACTCTGCCAGGCTATGCGGAGGTATATTATCCTGAGCATACTATTAACCTGAAAGACTGGGCGGGTACTCGGTATAGATCGCTGGAGGCCATAGATAAAGATACAGGACAAAAAAGCGCCGAAGCAACAGCAGGAATTGCTCTTAAGACAACGGGTATTTATCTAGACTATAAATTGAAGCAAGGTAAAGATGGTCATTGGATTTTGTGGAGACCAGCAAGTTCTAAAAAATATTTTACCTGGACAGCATATTACAGAATCGCTCCTTGGCGAGCCGCCGACTAATTAGTCGGCTTTTTCTTTTTATATTCTATGTAGTTGACTAAGGCTATAATCTAGGGTAATATTGGCGGAGTTCTTAAACAAAGAAGGGTAAAATAGTGGATAAACCCGAACTTGCTAACACTGTCGGTAGAACTTTTTATACAACCCCGACTGGTTTTTTGTCGGATGGTCATGAAGCGGAAAATAGCTATTTAAGAGTATCGGAAGAACAAGCAATTCTTGTGGGATCTCTTTGTGATGATGGGTTACATGCACCTATTCTGGATATTGATTTCAGTGCTGAAGTAGTGAGGCTGACTAATCGTAGATATGCGGCAATATATTTTCACAAAATAATTCCCTTCGATAAATTTCTAAGTTTTCTGGAAGTCTTGTATAGGGTGGGTTTAGTTAGCGGTGATTTCCGTAAGATGGCCGAATGGATAATTCAACCAGACAGTGGGCTTACTTCAATATTGGAAGTTGAGTTTCCAATTCAGTTGATACCATCAACTACACCTAGGCATTATCACTTGTATCTTGATAGGAAGATTAGTTGGGAGCAGTATATGCTAGTGTTAAAATCTGCCTATGAGACAGGCATTATTAATAGGGGTTTTTACGAAATGTCGATTAAAAACGGACAGTCTATGGTATTGCTACCAGGAAAGGATAGGGCAGAGACAACCATAGGTCCGAGGGTTGGTACGTAGATTTATTAGGAAAGGCTTCGCGGCGTATGCGCGAGGCCTCTTTAATTAGCTGGAAAGAGTTATATTTAAGTATTAAAATAGATATATGAACAATACATATAATTGGTACCAGATGCTAATTAAACCTTTCTGGGCGCCACCGTCATGGATTTTTGGCCCAGTATGGACGATTTTGTATGGCCTAATAATTCTTTCTTTCGGTAAAGTCTTTTTATTATTTCTGCACAGAAAAATTTCTTTTATTGTTATTCTGCCATTTATCCTTAACCTAATCTTTAATTTCATATTTACGCCTATTCAGTTTGGACTAAAGAGTAATATTCTGGCCGCAGTTGATATTTTGTTAGTTCTTGTTACTCTCGTCTGGGCAATGATAGCTGTCTATCCGCACAGGAAATGGATTACCTATATACAGATACCGTATTTACTTTGGGTATCTTTCGCCACTATACTTCAGTTAACAGTAACTTATTTAAATAGATAAAATGACCAAACCCATTAACATTATAATAATTGTTGGCCTGATTATTGTCGCTGGTTTGGGGGTATATTTTGCCAAATATAGAATTGTAAATACTCCGACTGCTAGTCCCGACGCTATTATCGTTGGTGGTGACAAAAACGAGCATGGTTGTATTGGTTCAGCTGGCTATTCCTGGTGCGGAGAGAAGAACAAGTGTCTAAGAGTTTTCGAAGAACTGTGTCCGGATGTAGTTACTAGTTTAATCGCAGAATTAAAAACTGAGACGAATATATCATTGACCAAAGTTGGGGATTCACAGCTTACTTGGAATGTCAGAGAGGGAAATGATTTTGCCAGCGAAGTGATCCCTGGTATTTCTTATAAGAATTCCGATATGACTTTCGTTAATTATCAGAAGATTGAAAAATTTATGAGGAGCAAATACCAGGTGGATATTAATAATGAAGCTGATGGCGTAACTGGTGGTTTGAGAGGATATACTAATAGCTATGTAATTTGTCAGCTATCTTTCAGGCACAATCAAATGAAGAATACCCCAAATGCTCCGTCAGAACCAATTGGTGATAGCTTGACAGTAGAACTTGGATGCGGATATTTTAATCCTAATAATATATCTAAAATTGTAGCTACTCAGTATATAAAATTAGCGCTGGCGACGAAGTATAAAAAAGATATTGAAGAGGTTAATCTGCAAATTAATAAGTTTGACGGAGCATACGCTGTTGGCAGTGTCTTTTTCGGTCCTGTTGATACTGCCGGTGAAGGTGGCATGTTTTTAGCGACTAAACAGGGCGATACATGGAAGATGATTTATGATGGCAATGGTTCAATAGATTGTGCGACGATCAAGAAGAATTATCAGTTTCCGACTGACATGTTTGTCGGTTTCTGTGATTAACATCAATTGATTACCGTAATTCACATATTGTATAAATATGTTTTAAAGTCGATCCTTTTTTTAATTAATCCAGAAATAGTGCATAGAAGAATAGTTGTCATGGGAGAATTCATGGGGAGGTTTAAATTTATCAGGATCATTTTATCTAGCATATTTGTACATACTAAGCCTGTTATTGAACAATCTCTTTTTGATATAAAATTTAAATCTCCAATAGGACTAGCGGCAGGGTTTGATTATGAAGCTCGTTTGACTGAGATTTTACCATCACTTGGATTTGGCTTTGAAACAGTAGGAACTTTGACCAGGTGTGCATATGATGGAAATTCAGATCCTATGTTGGGCAGATTGTCCAGATCGCAATCTTTAATGGTAAATAAGGGATTTAAAAATTTGGGTATTAGGGCAACTCTTGAAAAATTAACGAGTAAGCAAGTCATGTATCCGATAGGTATAAGTATAGGAAAAACCAATAATATAAATATCAAAACACAGGAAGGGGCTGTTGAAGATATTATTGAAACATTTCGCGAAGCTGAACGATTTAGAATTGACTTTACTTATTATGAACTCAATATTAGTTGTCCAAATCTCATTGGAAATGTTGAATTTTATAATCCCGACCATCTGAATCAATTGTTGCAATCTTTAAGTAGAATGACCTTATCTCGTCCGGTATTTATAAAAATGCCAATATCCAAGACTGATGAAGAAATAGATTCGATGATGGATGTCATTATACAATATCCACTCATTGAGGCCGTGATTATCGGCAATCTTCAGCAAAATCGCAATAGCCAATCATTATATCCTGACGAGGTTGCAAAATTTAATAAAGGTAGCTTCAGCGGAATTCCATGTCAAAAAAGATCAGATGAACTTATTCGTCGTATTTATAAAAAACATGGTTCAGCGATCAAAATTATCGGCTGTGGTGGGATATTTAATACGGCGGATGCCTATCGTAAAATTAGATTGGGAGCATCTCTGGTTCAACTCATAACGGGACTTATCTTTGAGGGTCCTCAGTTGGTTTCCGATATTAATAAAGGTCTTGTTAAGCTACTATACGCCGACGGATATAATTCTATCTCCGATGCCATTGGCGTAGATGCCTAGACGAATTATTTGTTTAGGCTAAGCTTTATGGTAAACTGAACGAGTTGCTAAAATAATAAATATGAATTTAATAACTGCCAGTATTTTAGGAATTGTTGAAGGGATTACAGAATTTTTGCCAATTTCATCAACGGCTCATATGGTGTTAATTTCAAATTTAATGCATTTAGCTCAATCCGAATTTGTCAAAAGTTTTGAGATTATCATTCAATTGGGTGCGATACTGGCAGTAGTTGTACTTTATGGCAAAAAATATATTCGCGACTGGGCGTGTATTAAGAAAATAATAATTGCCTTTATCCCAACGGGCATTTTAGGTTTCATTTTTTATAGAACAATCAAATCTATGATTGGAAATCAGAATATTATCCTATGGGCTTTGTTTTTGGGTGGTCTAGGTATTATATTTTTTGAATTAATATATAGAAAAAAGGAAGTTTATGAAGGTGACATATCTGTTATAACGAATAGACAGGCTTTTGTTATCGGCCTGTGTCAGTCAATTTCAATGATACCTGGCATATCACGCTCTGCCATTACAGTTGTCTCGGGCTTGGCGATGGGTATCCATCGAAAGGCGATAGTTGAGTTTTCATTCTTATTAGCCGTGGTAACAATGGTGGCCGCAACGGTATACGATTTCTCTAAAAACTTTAATTCATTTTCCGTTGATCAGTTTGATTATCTGGCAATTGGATTTATTGTATCTTTTATTACCGCAATACTGGCTATTAAATTCATGGTTAGGTATATCAAAAACCATAGCTTCATGGCTTTCGGCGTCTATCGTATTGTCATTGCCGCATTGTTTTACCTACTCATTATTCGTTAGTTGACATTACCTTCCGAGTTGGTATTATATGTCTAGTTCTTTGGGAGGAATTAGCCATGACAAAAGCTCAGAAACTAGCTAGGTCTCATTTTTTTAATTATCAAATATTTAGAAATGATGGCGGTAGCCACGCAAAATATATGATGAATAATGATATAGACCAAGATTCTGAAACTGCACGATTATTAGATGAGATGTATGATCCTTCGGGAGAGAAAAGTCGCGACAGATTCTATAAGCAGTATCCATTTATGAGACCTAAAACGAGAAAGCTTGTACTAATCATTGGAGAATAAGAAGAAGAATTAAGGCAAGACCCCACTAAACGGGGTCTTTCATTTAATATACTTTTTACCCTTAAGCTTGATTGGTAAGAAGTCATCTTTGGTGTATTTTTCGTAACCTTTACCGTAATTTAAATCTTTCATAAGTTGAGTCGTGGCATTGCGAATTTTAAGTGGTATGGGTAGATTACCATGTTTCTTTACGTCGGCCATTGCTTCTAGGTAGGCATTATAAGAACTTCGATCTTTATTGGCTTTGGCTAAATAAACCGTAGCTGATGCAAGATTAATTTGGGCTTCAGGCAAACCAACAACCTCCACTGCACGAAAGGCGTCATTGGCGACCACAATTGCTGTTGGTTGAGCGCTACCAATATCTTCACTGGCAAAAATTATCATGCGACGGGCAATAAATTTAGGATCTTCTCCGGCATCAATCATTCTGGCTAGATAATAAAGGGCGGCATCAGGCTGACTGGCTCGAAGACTTTTGATAAAGGCACTAATTAAATTATAATGTTCTTCACCTTTCTTATCATAACGCAAAAATTTTGATTGCAGAGTATTAGTAAGATTTTTAACAGAAATAGTGCCATATAGATTTTTGGTGGCCTCAACAATTGAAATAGCCTGTCTGGCGTCGCCATTAGCCATATTGGTTAGCCAATTCATGGCGTCGGTCGGGATTTTAATAGTAATACGACGGATGATATCTCTTATTTCTTCCGGCTCAAGTTCGTTTAAAACAAATATTTGACAACGAGAAAGAAGGGGAGATATAACTTCGAAACTGGGATTTTCGGTGGTGGCGCCGATGAGGGTAATTTCCCCTGACTCAACGTGAGGCAATAAGAAATCTTGCTGAGCTTTATTAAAACGATGAATTTCATCAAGAAATAAAATCTTGGGTCTCATCGTTTTTATTTTAACTATTTCTCTAATTTCGTCTTTGCCGGCAGATACGGCTGATAATTCAAAAAGTTGACCATCGATAGCTTGAGAATAGATTTTAGCCAGAGTGGTTTTGCCTGAACCTGGTGGACCCCAAAGGATAAAAGAAAACTTGTGACCTTTTTCTATAGCTATGCGAATCGGCTTGTCCTTGCCAACTAAATGTTTCTGGCCGATATATTCATCTAGATTTTTGGGCCTAATTTTAGTAGCTAGAGGTTCCATAATCCAATTCTAGCAAAGCTGTCGTAAAAGGCCATAATTCTAAATATTGATTAATATTCAAGAAATGATACTCTGGTTGCAAGTTCTTTTTTGAAAAGGTTTAGTATGGAAAAAACGAAAGAGGAAGCAAAAAGGGTCGCAATACATAATAGTATAGGTTGTGGGTCGCGGTTATCTACGGATGGATACTGCTATCATTGTAGGTTATCTCCCGGTGCATTTAAGGTTGGTTTTATGAGCTACTGTCCGCATTGTGATACTCCATTGGGTGCTACTTTAAAATGTGGAAATTGCCAGCGATCATTCCGTATGCCTTCTTTCAAGTAGCCGAGCCTAGCTCGGTTTTTTCATAAAATAAAAGAGGCAATTAGCCTCTGATTTTTCTCACACTATTTTTTACGTCAGCATGGATACTGATCGCGATTTGTTCTGCTGGATCTTTCCCTAATTTTTCATGTTGCTGGATGGCCACAATAATATGAGCTACTTTGTTAATAAAACTAATTGGTAGTCCCAATCTATGTAGAAGATCCTTGGCGACTATAACAGATGCGAAAGTTCTAGTTCTTTTCTCTTTGACATCAACCAGGCCGTGAAGCCAAAGAGCTGTCTCTGCTTCCAATATCATTGCTTTTGGCGCATTACTTAGAGTAACTCCATATAAAATTGTGTTTGCAATCCTAGCTTCTTCAATGCACTTGGTTAAATGTTGTATTCGGCCAGCCTTGCTATATCTACTTAAAATATCCGTAAAGACTTCTTTCATTGCTCGATCATCTATCGCAAGATTAAATGTGTGTCCCAAATTTTCACACAATAAATTCCATCTGTGTTTTAAGCTTATAATTCTTTGCATGGTTACTCCATTGTCAAAATGCTTACCATATTATATACGCAAATAAGCAAAAATCAAGTCTTTAAAACTCGATAAGATAAGTCTTGTCTAATTAGAGGGGATTTATAATAGGTTTATTTTCGTGCTTTTCTGCTTCCATGACAGCTCGTTCCATAAATTCAACGGCTTCAATGGGATGCTTGCCTCGCGCTGACTCCTCAGATAGCATAACTGCGTCTGAACCTTCTAAGATTGCATTTACAATATCAGTAATCTCGGCACGTGACGGTTTATCGTTGTCAACCATAGATAACATCATCTGTGTGGCCGTAATAACCGGTTTTTTGGCCGTTTTGCATTTTTGCAATGACCGGTATATTAGCTTCCAGTTTAGTTATTTCAAACTTTATTCTTTTAATATCATCTGCTGAGCCAACATAAGACATAGCGATATAATCAACTTCTTGCTCAACGCCAAAAGTCAGATCTTTCAGATCTTTCTCGGTCAAGATATCTTTTGCGCTATCGAAGCGATGGCCACTTGTTTCTTGTTCTCTTGGTCCCGATAAGTCTTGTATAATCGGTATATGTTTACCGGATTCAGATGCAACTTGCCTAAGATTACTTATGTAAGTAGCATGTTCTTCGTAAGTACCCCATGAGAAATTTAATCTCATCACATCCATCTGATGTGCGATTAATTGGCGTAGAAGTTCTACTGTACCCGACGCCGGACCGATAGTCGCTATAATTTGTGCTCTTGATGGCATAACTAATATATCTCAGATAGGAATGAATGTTTTACTCACACGGCTGTATTTTCTACTGAGAATCAGCCTCTATCTCGCGCCGTCGCGCTACGATAGTCTCTTAAAACATTCATTCCTATCTGGTAAATTTAATTTGTTAAGGCAGCGGTAAGACTTTTGAGAGGCTTTCGCAGGACGACTGGTCCGAGAACGAGGAAATCTTTAGTAAAAAATATTCCGTACTCTCAAAAGTCTTACCGCTGCCAATAGAACTATCTCAATTTTGAGATGTGGGCTAGGCGGTTATATTTAACGACTCTTTCTCCGCGATTGGGTGCACCTGATTTTAATCCAAAACACCCAAAAGCATAGGCTAAATCTGCAATAAAATCATCTTCTGTTTCTCCACTACGATGACTGATAATACACTCTATATCATTTTCTCTGGCCATCTTCATGGTATTGAGTGTTTCTGTAAGCGTGCCGACCTGATTTGGCTTGATAATAATAGCATTAATACTTTTATTGTTAATGGCCATAGCTAATCTCTCAACATTAGTGACAGTTAGGTCGTCACCAACGATAAATTTATCGGGATATTCGGCGTGAATTCTAGCGAAATTTGAGAAATCTTCTTCATTAAAAGGATCTTCTACTGACATAATATCAAATTCGGCAAACATTTGTTTATATATGCCATATAATTGATCGGATGTAATATTGCCACCAATCATATAGTTGCTACCATCAAAAAAAGAGGAAGCGGCAACATCCATGGCTAGACGAACTTTATGAGTATAACCTAGCTGGGTAATAGTCTCTGATAAAAGTTTTAATGGAATGAAAACATCATCGGTCTCAACGGTTGTGCCGATATCAACGGTCGCGCCTCCTTCATCTCCAACGTTCGAGAACGAAGGAGACATTTCCTTGTCAATTCTTTCTCTTAAGGATTTAAATATTTTAGTACCCATATCAAGTGATTCTTCGACGGAATTGACTTGGGGGACTATATGATATTCCTGAAAAGGTAGTTTCGAATGGGCATGCTTGCCACCATTAATTAAGTTCATAAAAAGATACGGCACTGGTCTTGAAGATTTAATTTGGGTGAGACTTCTAAGGTATTCGAATAGGTCTTGACCTAGAGAATGGGCCGCCGCTTTAGCGGCGGCCACGCTTACGCCAATAATAGCATTCCCGCTCAATTTTGATTTGTTAGCTGTACCATCCAGCTCAATCATTATTTTATCAATCTCGTCTTGTTCGGTGGCCTCAATACCTATTAATTGCGGCGCGATCAGGTTTTGAATATTTTGAATGACTTGATTAATATCCTTGTTTTCGTTAGCTTCAAATGCTCCGGTGCTAGCACCAGAAGGTACTGCAAAAGAACCAGCCCCACCACTTGTATCAACCGTAACTCGTACCGTTGCATTACCTCGTGAGTCTAATATTTTTTCTCCCGCAATTTTCGTTATTTTAGTATTCATCCTGTTATTTCTTTAAATAGATAATTAAGTCGGAGACATTCGCGCCAGTCGGTCCGGTATATATTGTGCCTTTTAATTTTTCAAATAAATCATAGGTATCATAGCGTTGGATATGATCATTCAAATCGATACCTAGGTTTTGAGCGTTTGTTAATGTAGTATCATCGGCGATTGCTCCAGCCGATTCACCATTATCAATACCATCAGAAGCTAAGCTGATTAATACACTATTTTTGATCTTATTAATGGCCTTAGAAACAAGATACGAATTTCTCCCGCCGCTACCTCCAGGTTTTTCAATTTTTAACCTTATTTCACCTCCGGCCAATATAATAGATCTCGGACTGCTCGCGGCTTCTAATTTAGATATAGTTTCATCGGCCGATTCATAATTCTCGGCATCAAGAATTTTAGATGTATAGCCAAGCATTTGGGCTTTATTGGCCATGGCTTCTAGGGCCGTATGATTAGATACTAATATAAAATTGTGAACTTTTTCGAAATATTTATTTTCTTTGGGTGTTTCAAATAACTCGATCTTACCTAGAACCTGCAAGGCAGAAGCATTTAAATTTGAAATAATTTTTTCTGCCTCGGCTTTTGTTGAGTTATCTATAAACGTTGGACCGGAAGCTACTTGTTCATAGTGTTCTCCAGGTATGTCAGAGAATATTAGGCCGATCACAGTAGCAGGAAACAAAATTTTTGCCAATCCGCCGCCTTTAACTAACGATATGTGTTTACGAACAGTATTAAGCTCCTTGATGGTTTCACCAGATTTCAAAAAAGCATCGTACAATTCTTGGCCCCTTAAACATTCAGTTTCTGGCCAACATAGTAGTGCTGAACCTCCTCCGGAGACGATAACAATAACCAAGTCTTTTTCGCTAGAAGTTTCTGCCAGCGTCACGATGTCTTTAGAGACATCAAAGTTTTCCAAGGATGGTCGCGGATGGGTTCCACGGTAAACCTTTATTGTTTCACATGTATTTGGTTCTTTATCTATAACAATTCCCATAGTAATACGATTACCAAGTATTTTCTCAAGAGCCTTGGCTGCCTTTGAAGATGCCTTGCCAAAACCGATAACTTTTATCGATTGATAATCGCTTAATTTAAAGATCTCATCATTAACGTGCAAATAATCACCGTCAATCTTGATAGAGCTATCAATGATAGATTCAGTAGAAATAGCTTCCAGTCCCGCCTCGGCTATATCGAGGGCATCTTTGCGATAGGTGTCGGTTGCTAATTGTTCGTAATTTTTTATCCTATGTTCCATCACATCTAATTCTAGACTATTAAATTTTGTTTGGAAAGTTGATTTATCGAGTTTTTATACTAAACTTTACCTATGATTCAAAGAATTTGGCGTAGCCTATTCGTTATCGGAACATTAGGCCTTTTTCTTTATATTAAACTAGGCAATCTTAGTCTTAGATTTGGCGATGGCAACGCCTATATCTATATGGCCAGGGCTATAAACGATGGATTGGTACCATACAAAGATTTTTTCTTGGCTGATCCACCGGTGTTTCCTTATTTTTTATCACTGGTCAGACTATTTGTCGGCAATCATCTGATCATCTTTCAGCTTATTCCGCTATTGTTGGAAATTGGTTCCGCCCTGCTCATATACCTATATTTGAGAAATAAAGGATTAAATTGGGCTCCTGTCGCTCCCTTGATCTATCTTTTTTCTTTTACAATCTTATCAACCTCTGACTTTTTAACGGGCCTACAGCTTGTGAATTTTTTTATTATATTGGCCATTTTTTCTTATGAGAAAAAATGGCCAGGGGTATCGGGAGTATTTTGGGCTTTGGCGGTTTTAACAAAGCTATATGCGGCTCCAGCCCTATTGGGCTTCCTTATTTATTTATACATACAACGCGATAATATTCAGTTAAAGAAAGTTATTATTGCCGGATTCATCACATCTTTTATGGTCATGGGTCCACTGATGATAATCTCTGCTACTAAGATAATCAATTTCATAATCGTACACCAGTTTAATAGGTCCAATGGCTTGAATAAAATCGATGTGGCTTTTTTCTATTTTAAAAAAGAATGGATTTTTTTGGTGCTCGCATGTGCTGGTAGTTACATAATACGAAAATCTTATCTAGTATATTCCGTTGGACTCACGATATTATTTTTCTTATTTTTTAAAGATATCTATTATCTATATTTAGGATCTCTGATGCCATATCTTGTTATCGCGATGATTTATTTGTTGGAAAAAATTTCAAGTTATACGATGCCGGCCAAACTGACCAGTAATTGGTTGAAGGGTTTAATCGTCATATACGCAATATTTTTAATCAGCAGTCTAAATGACTATGCAAAAAATTTCGCGATTCTCGGACGCTTTACAAATCTTCAAGAGATTGCACAATTTGTATCAAAATTACCCAATGACAAAAAATTATACGGCTCTCATGAAGTAGCACCCCTGGTTGCCCTAGCTTCTAATAAAGAACTATTGAACAATTACATTGATACTAATGGTCAAACCTTTGTTTCTGGGGCCAATGACAGAGATTCCATGAGTAATGCCTTAGTGAACCAGGGGGGCTATCTCATTGGCCGGATAATGCATTATCCTGACTTAGGTATCTATGATATTGGCACCGCTAGCTATTTTAATACCAATATATTCAAGGTTCATTGCTTGCGTATCAAGGATTTTCCCAGTACTGGCAATGAATCTGATAACCAAATCGTGATTTATCAATGCGACAAGGATATCAATAATAACAGCCCAAGGCTTTAATTAATTGTCATAATATATTATGATTTAATCTATGTTAGACATCAAATTAATCAAAGACAAAAGAGAAGAAGTGGAGAAGGCTTTATTGAAAAGAATGGCCCGAGATGCCTTAAATTTGGATGGAATTATAAAGCTAGACGATACCAGGAGAGATATAATTATTAAACTGGAAGCATTAAAGGCTGAGAGAAATAAGAATTCTAAGATTAAGCCGACGCCAGAAATCATGGAACAGATGAAGAAAATTGGCGGAGAGATAGGGGAATTAGAGGTAAGTCTTAAAAAAATAGAAGACCAATTAAAAGAACAATTGTCGGAATTACCAAATATTCCAGCTGACGATGTTCTTCCTGGTGGCAAGGAAAATAACAAAGTAATAAAGACTTTTGGTCAAAAGCCAAAACATGACTTTAAACTGATTGATCATGTTGAATTAGCTACGAAGCTAGACCTTATTGATTATGAGCGTGGTGTTAAAATAGCCGGGTCTGGTTTCTGGTGTTATAAAGGGAGTGGTGCTTTGCTGGAATGGGCGTTGTTAAATTATTTCAAAGATTTTCATATTGCTAATGGCTATACTTTTATATTGCCGCCATTCTTATTAAATGAAGATTCGGCCTATGCTTCTGGCCACCTGCCTAAATTTAGGGATGACCTTTTTTGGACGTCGCGATCTTCGGAGAACAAACAAGGAGATAGCCTTTGTCTAAATGCCACTAGCGAAATGATGATAAACAATCTTCATCGTAGCGAAGTGATAGATGAATCTAAATTACCTCTAAAATATTTTGCTTATTCGCCATGTTTTAGGAAGGAACCGGGCGGTTATGGGGCTGGAGAAAAAGGTACAACTCGTGGCCATCAGTTTAATAAGATAGAGATGTTTCAATTTACTCGACCCGAAGACTCCTGGAATGGTTTTGAAGAACTCGTAAGAAATGCCGAGAAATTGGTTGAAGGTCTTGGCCTTCATTATCAAACTGTTCAATTGGCTGCCCAAGATGCCTCGGCTTCAATGTCAAAGACATGCGATATTGAAGTTTGGATTCCGAGCATGGATACATATAAAGAAGTCAGTAGTGCATCAAATGCCATTGATTATCAAGCCAGAAGAGCAGACATAAGATATAAAAATTCCAAGACTGGTAAAAATGAATTCGTGCATACGCTCAATGCCTCTGGTCTTGCCACGAGTCGCTTGCTACCGGCTATTCTGGAGCAATTTCAGCAAGAAGATGGAAGCGTGAAGATACCGGAAGCCCTTCATAAGTACATGAATGGCATAGAGGAAATTAAACGCTAGATATCCAATGCGCGTCTCAAGTGTTAAGGGTTCACACTATGTTGATAGCTTAGCCCAAAAAAGGCGTCGCAGTTTTATCGTTCGGCTAAGTTTAATGTTGGTCGGAATAGTTTTGTGCGTTGCCGGTGTTTTCTATGCGCTGTTTTATTCCAGCTGGTTTGATTTGAATGACTATGAGATTTCTGGAGCTCAAAATATTGATCCAGCGATAATTAAGGAGAATCTCAATACTTATCGGGATTATAGATTGTTCAAGTTCTTGCCAGTCAGCCGTAATATTTTATTCTTTGATGTTAGTGAAGCGGAAAACGTTTTATTGGAAAAAAATAATTTACTAAAAACTATACAGATTGAGAAAAAATATTTCCATGCTTTGAGCGTAACACTTGTTGAGAGAAATGCTTTGGGCGTTTGGTGTTTTGAAAATTATATTGGAGATCACAAATGCAAATACTTCGATATTGACATGAAAATGTGGGGAGATCTAGACAAAACAACAGGATTTATTTTACTAACAGTCGAGGACTATAAGACAATTGATCGTCAGACGATTAATAAAGAATACTTTGATGGAATTAGAAAATTAACAAATAACTTGAGAAGTTTTATGGCGATTAAATCAATTGCCATTCCGGCAAAGCCACTGAGTGATCTTATAGTTTATACCGATAAGCCATACTATTTGCAATTCTCATTGGAATCTAATATTGAGGATCAAATAAGTGTTTTGAAAATATTTCTGAATAATAAAAAAAATGATATTGGTTTTGTGCCTCAATACTTAGATCTTCGCGTTGATGGGAGAGTATACTATAAATAGTGCTCCGCTCAGCCCTATTGAAGAGTATGGCCGTGGATAGAATACAATGGCGGCCTTTTTGGCTTCAAAGACCACCATTGTATTCTACTAAATGCGACGCTTGACACCATATGTGGATATGCTATAATGGATACATACTAGTACCTTAAATGAGCCCGAAAGGGTTCAAAAAAGCCAGTAAATACGTCAAAAAGAGACAGTTTTCGGTGATACTATAGACATCTGACGACCTCTGATATTCAGGCAACACGCAATAATTTGTAAAT